>Ga0134101_1000755_pt1 | contig 32662 bp, 25 predicted proteins | sample 12_3_2metaG_FD_94446 | JGI IMG/M metagenome (GOLD analysis project Ga0134101, IMG submission 94446) | Switchgrass degrading microbial communities from high solid loading bioreactors in New Hampshire, USA - 12_48_3.3_201_A2 metaG | ecosystem: Engineered > Bioreactor > Semi-continuous > Anaerobic...
TAGTATACGGTATGACCTGGATCTGCGTGTAAAAAAGCAGATGATCTATGATGATCATCTGCCAACAATACATATGCTACTTCATTTTACTTGGTTCAACCCCAACATTTGACGTAGAGCCTTGAATGGCCTGTAGGAAACCGCTAATACAAGTATTTTGCCAGTTCCATGATGCTGTCGATGGTTTGCATGACGTCGTTTACAAATGAATCCACTTCCTCCTTCGGGGCCGAGCCAATGTCGATGGCGTTTTCCGCCCAGCCGGGTGTCCGGACATCGACATTGTACCGGATATCGCTTTCAGCCGCCAGGGAGAGGTTAACGGGCTCTGTAAAGGCAAACGGTATGTCCAGGAAAAAGCTGGCGGTAAGATCGATGTTCTCCGGAAGGCCATCCCTGTTCCTTTCCTGAACGATATCCGCAGTCATGTCAAGCCCGCCGGAGTCGTCCCCTAACGCATAGTCAATATTAAGGTCAATCTTTCCCTTTACCGTGTCGGGGCCATCCGGGTCCTGGATGGAGCTGAAAACCATCCGGATGCTATCTTCGGCGGTTGTGAAGCCGAACTCGATGTCAAGATCCTGGATGTCGCTATTCACGTCGTATTTCCTGTACATTGCCAGAGAAGCGGCGAAAGAGCTTCCGGCGTCGGTTAAATCCATGCCGAATCCGGTCCTGGCGCCATTATCATCGACCAGGTTCTCAAAGGTAATCCTGAAGCCATCGCCCGATGTTCCCGAGGGGATCCCAAGTTCGTACTTCACAACGTCCAGCCCTTTTATGTAAGCCTTTATCTCTGCTTTTTCAGGGAACATATCGCTTCTTAGGAGATACTTTGCGCCGGACAGAAGAAGGCGCACCTGGGGTTTGCCGAGCGAGATATCCAGGTCCCCGGCTCCCATGTTCCGGGTAATGGCGGGGTTGCCCTGGATCATTATGTTCAGGACCTTCTCCGCGTTTTTGAACACCACATCGTACAATGTATCATCTTCCGCCATGGTATCCAGTAGCGTTGTAAGCAGCTTCAACTGGTCATTTCTGTCCAGGGCAACGGTTACTTCCATGCATCGGATTTCTTCTCCGAAGACCTCCGTTGTCCTTCCCCGCTTTATTGACATTTTCCTGCCGTCAACGTTATTGACCAGCAGCATGCCATAGGTTTCCATGAGCTTCTTTATATCCTTGCTGTCGACGGTGACCTCCCGGGATATGGTGGAAGCGAGCCAGGGATCAAGACCCGAAAAACTCTCCAGGTATGGGTCCAGGTCCTTAAGATCCCCGGGGTACATCTCGGACAGCCTGGGAAGATCGCTGAAGCGTCCCGAAATTGCTTTCTGGCTGAGTTCCGGCAAAAAGATGCCTACCCGGTCATTATCGAAAAAGCAATCGAGCGAGAGCGTGGGATTGCCCAAGTAATTCAGGCTTATGCCGAGATTCTGCTTCCTGTTGGCCATATCCACTTCCGACGAAGCCTGGATGGTGATATCCTTCAATAAACCTGCCACGAATTCTGCCATCTGCTCGCTCAAACCCATTGACTCAAGGCTCGCGGAATCCAGGAACAGGTTTATCCTGGTGTCCGATCTCAATGGGGTGTCATATAGGATATCCACCTTCTGCCTGTTTCTGGCCATGGCCTGGTCGATATGTCTCCAGGTTTTCTGCAGGGTGAAGTATTGGGCCACCTTAAGGGTAATCCTGGCCGGCAGGAATGTAAAATACCCTGCAGCCGCTATCCCTGCTGCCAGGACAACCACGGCGAGGATGACAGCCGTAATCTTTAAGGCAAGCAGCCTTTTTTTGCGGGGTTTTGCCGGATCAGGTCCTGTATCTTCCCGGGAATAATCGGCATAAATATCCCGTGCTGTCCCCCCGGAAGGCTCGCCGGCATCTTCAGGAGACTGGCCGGAATCCCCAGGAAACAGGCCGGTAACTGCTGAAGACTTTTCGGAATCCGGCGGGAAGGCCTGGCCGTGGTTTACAGTTGACCCGCATGCATCACAGATCCCGGAACCTTCGGGCAATTCCTTGCCGCAATTGGGACAAAGCATATTATCATCCTTTCAACTTTATGTATCCTGGCTTGAAACACAGTCCGGCGGACGGCCGGTTATCTATATGATACCATAATATACTGGCAGAACAAACTGATAATAAAGGTATAATTTGCCAATATCCGTAAGGCGCCCGCCGGGGGGACAGGGGTATGGCTCTCGGAAGCAGGATTTACGGCGCTCGCGAAAAGCCATTTTCTCAAGGCTATCTCAAAATCCGTCTACGGGTCTCTCTGTAACAGAAAGGAAACAGACTGTTAACATAAATAGCCTATCTTGAGGGGCTATTATATGCTAAACTTTTCATATCCGGTACCATATTCTACAGGAGGTTTTTACATATGAGAAAAAGCCTGCAGAGATCCACGAAAGCTGTAGTTGCGTTTCTTGTCTGCATTTCTCTTGTATTCCCGTTTGCGCAAAGCCTTTACGCCTATGCCAACGGAAACGGAATGGGCGAACTGGTTTTCAATGAGAGGAGAGAAATCGCTCCGGGTGTCTTCCTGGACGCCTGGCTGGGAAAAACTCCTTCAGGATCTCCGAAGCGCGGCTATACTATCTCATTTGATCCAAGAACCTCCGATGCCCAGGTGCTGACCTTTTACGGCGCCGCGGTTAACAGCCGGGCGACACTGTCCAAGATGATTGCGGATGCCGAGGCACAGGGCTTTTTGGTTATCGGCGGCATCAACGGGGATTTTTTCAATACCAGCAACGGGGTGCCCATCGGCCTCATGATCAAGGACGGCAGGATTATAAGCAACAATGCCGCCAAATGGGGAGCAATAGGCTTTAAAAACGACGGATCGGTGGTCATCGGGACCCCCGGCATCCAGATAAAGGCCGTGCTGGACGACCGGGAATTTGATATAGCCAATTTCAACAAGGGCCAGGGTGACTGGGGCCCGTACATGTATACATCGGAATTCGGACCCACGACGGGAAGCACTGAACCCAGCATCGAGGTGGTTGTCGATATCTCTTTCGGCGCGCCGGAACTGGGGAACATGATGGTCGGCGTTGTTAAATCGGTCAATTCCAATACCAAGTCGACCCCCATAGGCAAAAACCAGGTGGTTCTCTCCGCGAGGCATGGAAAGAACGGGGAGTATGCGCTGAGCCAACTCAAGGCCGGGGATGCGATAGCGTTTACCTTTAACGACCCCGAGGGGAAATGGATCGGCGTCCAGCATGCCATAGGCGGCGAGAAAATCCTCCTGAAAAACGGCCAGATTCCTTCCGATATCCCGTCCAGTGATGTCAACCCCTATACCGCCGTAGGAGTAAAGGCAAACGGGGAAGTCGTGTTCCTTCAGGTGGACGGCAGGAAGGATTCCAACAGCGTGGGCATATCCAGCATGGACGCGGCCAGGTTCCTGAAGGAACTGGGCTGCACTGACGCGTTATCCCTCGACGGAGGCGGGTCTTCCACCATCGCGGCGCGCATGCCGGGCGATGTGTCTCCCAAGGTGATCAACAGCCCGTCGGACGGGACCCAGCGCGCCGTGACAAACGTGCTTTTGCTGGTGTCAAAACAGGCAATCAGGATAAACAACGGACAGGCCGGCGTTTCCCTGCAGCTTAAAAAACTGCATGTATATCCCGGAAAGATTTACATGCTGCCCGGTTCAACGGTTGATTTCAGCGTGAAGGGCACCGACGAGTACTTCTTTCCTGTCAGGGTTCATGAAACGGTTAAATGGCAGGCTTCCGGAGGGAAAATTCTGGAAAGCGGCAAATTTACTGCGCCCGATACCCCTGGCACCTATGAGGTTACTGCCAGCAGCGGTGAGGCCAAGGGCAGTGCCACTGTTGTGGTGATCCCGCCAAGCAAGGTTACAAGCATAAAACCCAGCGTAAGCAGTTTCACCATCCTGCCCGGTATGTCACAAAAAATCAGCCTTACGGCCCAGATGGACAACCTGGCGGTGGTGTCGGACAACCGGCAGGCCCAGTGGAAGGTTGAGGGCAATGTAGGCACCATCACGCAGGACGGAGTGTTTACCGCATCCGGGAGCGGCGGTTCCCAGGGGACCATCAAGGTGACCATGGGGAAGCAGACCGCCAGCATCACGGTGAATATAGGCCAACCCCCGGTAGTATTGGAGGGCTTTGAGGACGGGGCAGCCTGGGGTTCGACCGGCGTGCGGGTCGCCTCCCACAGGGTCCAGGTGATTAATAACCCTGACCTGGCAGCCTTCGGGAATAAATTCCTCAGGATCGACTATGACATGACATTGGCGGCCGGGGTGGAAAGCGGCATTGCCGGCGTTTATGCCTACCCGCTTGGGGCTGACGGCGAAAGCCCGGGTATCGTCCTTGACAAGAAGCCCACGACCATCGGTATGTGGGTATACGGCGATAACAGCAAGACATGGCTCCGTGCCAGGGTAAGGGACGGGAAAGGCCAGACCTTTGATCTGAACCTCACCCCCGAGTACAGGCCCGACACCAATACCGGCGGCATCAACTGGACAGGATGGAAATACGTCGAGGCTTCCATCCCTGCCGACAGGGAGGGGCCCTTCGTCCTGGAACTGCCCATAAGGATCATGTGTTCCCGCGACGAGATGCGCACGAAGGGAACCATCTACATAGACCAGATTCGTGCCATATACGGGGTAAAGAATGACGATCTCACACCTCCGACTGGAACCATCCTGTCGCCCCAGGACCAGAGCGTTTTCCAGACCGGAAAGGTCGGGTTCATGGCCCGGATCACCGACAACGACGCCATTGATAAGAACAGTATCAAGCTCTACGTTGACGCCGCAAGGATCAATGACCTGGTTATAACAAGTATCGACCAGGGATACCAGGTGGAGGCCCAGCTTGGCGCGAATATTCCTCTTGCCGACGGCCTGCACGTGGCCACGCTGAGGTTTACCGACCGGTTCGGGAATAACGGGTCGAAGTCGGTTTCCTTCAGGGTCAGCACCGGCGCGCCCGAGGTCGTGGCATCTATCGGGGAAAGCCCTGAGGCTGCCGGGGCATATGACTATACGATCAGCGTAAAGAATCCAAATACACTGAGAAAACTCTACCTAAGCTTCGCTTACGATAAGGATATGGTTGAGGTCGTGGACGCCGACCCCAGTGTGCCTGGAATCCAGGCCAGGCTTGAGGGCTGGGTGTCGAAGGGAAAGATCATCAGCAACACCGTAGATACCCAGAACGGCAGGATCATGATCGAGGTTGACGGCCTGAACGCCGCGGCTAAAGAAACCGAGATCAAGGCGGCGACCATCAGGTTAAGGCCCAGGCAGGCGCGTTCTCTTGAGAGCGGCGATATCACCCTGGTCATGGGCGCCATGATCGTGGGCCAGAACAAGGGCGGTTCCTGCTTCAGTCTTGCCCCGACCATAATCAAGTCCGAGCATGATCTCATCCTGAAGGTTGACGGATTTTCCAAGGGTAGCGTTACCGAGATCAGGGTTACCGACAAAGAGGGAAATCCGGTTGCTGATGCAGGAATCTACTATAACGGCATGATGCAGTACGCCGTCATGACGACGGACAGGAACGGGATTGTCCAGTCCGACGTCTTTACCGACATGGCTCCCGGGAGCGTTGTCACGCTGCAGGCCGCAAAGAATGGCCTTTTGAGCAACATATTCAGCTTTACCGTGGCCGAGCCGGCTTCAGGCCTGGAACCCCGGGCGCTGAGCATCTCATTCGATGACAGCCCGGCGGCCCTGAAGTTTAATTACATGACATCTAACGAACATAAAGGAACGATCATACAGATCATTGAAAAGGGCAGGTTCGACGGAAGCTTCAAAAACGCAGTGTCCTACGAAGGCACTGACAAGGAAACCTACATCATCGACCAGGACCTGCCGGCCCTTGTCAGGGCACATTCAGTCACGGTCAGGGGCTTAAAGCCCGGGGTTACGTACGTATACCGATTCCTGGACACAGCCGGCAGGGCCAGCGAGGCCTTTGAACTTGTGTGGCCCGACACATCCGGACCCTATTCCTTCCTGTTCCTGACCGATCCGCAGGCGGCAAACGCGGCGAGCTACTCGGTGTACGGCAATGCGCTGGAGCGGGCGTATGCCGTCGCAAAGTATCCCGCGTTCACAATACTTGGGGGCGACATGGTAGACCGGGGCAACAACAGGTCACAGTGGGAGATGTTCTTCGACTATTCCTCGGGGGTATTCTCCAGGATACCCATGATGGCGGCCCCGGGCAACCATGAGACCTATGATGATAAGGACCTTGTAAACTACCGCGCATTCCTCGGCCTTCCCGAGAACGGGCCCGAGGGCTACAAGGAAACCGCCTATTCCTTTGAAACCGACAACGCGCTGTTCATGGTGATCAACACGCAGGCGAGCCTCAAGCCGCAGCTTGAATGGATGGAGAAAAAGGCGGCTTCGTCGAACAAGAAGTGGAAGATAGTGGTGATGCACAGGGGCATCTACGCCGGGTTCTATAACGAGACCGAGCTCAGGGAAGCCATAGCCCCCGTGATGGACAGGATGGGAATCGACCTGGTGCTCAACGGCCATGACCATGTGTACCTTCGCACGACCATGAAAGGCGGCGTCAAGACAACACCCGGAAACGGAACCACCTATATCACGGGCGGAAGCTCCGCCAACAAGTACTATGACGCGGAGAAGCGTCCCTGGACCGAGGTCCTGTTTGACGAAAACAAGCCCGTATTTACGGTGATCAGCGTTTTTTCCGACAGGATAGCTGTCGCATCATACCATGTGGACAACGGGAAGACCATGGTGCATGACAGGTTTGAAATTAAAAAATAACGAGGGCGCGCGACGGGGATCCTCCTTTCAGTTTTAACTGATTAAGGATCATGATGAACAGGCCGGGTATCCGAAAGGTATCCGGCCTGGCCCCTGTTTATTGCCCCTTTTGCCGAATCCGCGAACGGGAAGAATTTCCGATGAATAAAATGAACCAGGGTCGATGTACAGGGGTGTGGGTCATGACAAGGCGCCGGGAGGTCAGCCCCGAACTGCTGGATGTTTATGCTTCCCTGGTATTCTTTATAGGGTCGCTCATCACCCTGGCGGCTTCCATCATCAGTTACCGGCAGAATGGCAGAAGGCGGCTTCCGGAAAGCCCTGAAGCGGCCGGATCCGGGATGACCTCATTTATCCGCTGATTCCCCAGGCTTACACCATCCGTATTGCGAATTCACCGCATGAGCTTACGCAGTAGCCGCAGGTAAGGCATTTGGCCTCATTTATGACCGATACGCCGTCATGCTCCCCGATGGCCTCGTTGGGACAGGTTTCCCTGCAGCTTCCGCAGTTTGTGCAAAGGGTCCTGACAACGATAAAACGCTTCCTGGCCTGATCGGCATTGATTGCGTCGGTGTCGTCCAGTTCGCCGTTAAAGTAGCGGATATTGTAAATAAGCTCCTGGCTGCTTACCATGCCCATGGCGACCGAGGCTACACCGGGGATGCCCCGCACATAATCCAGGGCCTGCCTGTAGGAATCGATGAGAATTCCGCCGCCCAGCGCCTTCATTATGTATACGCCCTTGCCGCCGGCGATGCATTCTTTTACGGCTTCCTCCATATCCTCCCTGGTTCCGTGCAGGATTCCAAGTCCCCTGAGGTTCAGGATCGGAAATACGATATCGATATCGCTATGATTGGCGGCCGCCCGCACGGTCCTGACCGAATGGGTGCTGATCCCGACCGCCTTTATAATGCCCCTGGCCTTGTAGTCCAGCAGGCACCGGAGCGCCTCCGCCCGCCTGGCGAAGACCGATTCGTCGATCCTGGCCGCATGGAGCAGGAATATGTCGATGGTGTCGATGCCAAGCTGCGTCCGGGCATCCTCCACAGCCTTTCGCATATCATCATAGGTGGCGGCAACTGACTTGGTGGCGATGACAGGCCTGATGCCTGTGGCTTCCATGGCCCGCCTGATGGGTTCGTATCTGGTACATCTGGGCGGTGTCGATGAAGTTGATCCCTGCCTTCAGCGCCTCGACAAGAAGCCCGGTGCATTCGTCAACTGGTATGTTCTTCTGGAGCGGGCCGAAGGGAAGCGCGCCGAAGCAGAGCTCTGTCACATACAGGTCTGTTTTGCCAAGCCGGTTCTTCTTCATGGTGCAATCAGTCCCTCCTTGCCGGTTTACCGGGAAAGCATCTCCAGGATATCCTTAAGCCCCTTGCCCTTTATGCTGGAGCGATAGTACTCCAGTTCCTGCTCCACGATCCTGTTGAGCGATTTCTGGCCCAGAATTTCAACCGGAGCCAGGTCGTCGGTCAGCACGAGGTCGGATTCTTCCACTTCCGTGATATGGTTGCCCACGAACTGCGATATGAAGTAGAGATCGTGATCCTCGGGGATGGAAGCCCGGGTGTTTTTCTCGTAGTTTCCCGGCATGTCAGGGATATCGCTCACGAAGAGCAGCGAATTGGTCACATTGGTGAGATCCACCCGGTAAACGCTGCTGAAGCACTTCTTTACCGTCCCGGCCAGGTATTCGGGCACTCCTTCGAAGTTGCCCGATCTCATGTTTATATTGACAATGAGAATGCCGCCGGGTTTCAAATGCTTCTTGACGCTCTGGAAGAACTCCACGGTGGACATGTGAAACGGAACGGTAATATCCTGGTAGGCGTCCGCCAGGATAATGTCATACATTCCTGCGTTCCCTGTCTCGAGGAAACTTCGGCCATCGTTGATATATACGGTGGCTTCGTCCTCCCTCAGGTTGAAATACTTCCCGGCCAGCCAGGCTATCTTCTCGTCTATCTCCACCGAGTCGCAGGACGAGTTGGGAAAGTACTTCTTAAGCTGCTTGGAATACGTGCCGGTTCCAAGACCCAGCACAAGCACGTCCAGCTTCTTGTCAAAGGAGGCCTCTTCCATGAAGAACGGGGCCATGAGCGCATATTCGTAATAGTATCCCGACAGGGAGCCATCCTTCTTGTATATGGATTGAACCCCGAAAGCCACATTGGTGGAGAGGATCACCGAATCCTCCGTTTCGGTCACCTGGAGGTAATTGTACAGGGATTCGCCTTCATATATGATATTGCTCTTCCAGTAGGCGAAGGAGTCATGGAACGGCATCAGGAGAAAAGCCAGGAACAGGACCGATGTCACGATGTTCCTGACGCTACGCTTCTTGCGAAATATGAAGTAAAGGGCGCAGACCACGTTGAGAATGAAAGCGAACAGGAAGAAGGTTTTTCCAGTTCCTATGAGAGGTATGGTTATGAAGGTCGGTATGAATGTCCCGATGATGCTCCCTATTGTGCCCATGGCATAGATCTTGCCGGCGACCTTCCCGCTGTTTTCCATGTCGTCTATGCCCAGCCTGACCAGGTACGGGGAAACCATGCCCAGAAGGGCCATGGGCAGAGCGAAGATCACTATGCAGGAGAGGGCAGAGCCCGCCACTACAAGCTGGCTGCCCGGTACAGTAAGGAACAGCAGGCCGATTATCCCCGAAATTATATATTTTCCGACAAACGGGATTGCCGCTATCCAGAGGGAGGCTATCCAGATGTAAAGATACAGGCGGCTCAGGCTCTTATGCTTGTCCGCCAGCCTTCCTCCCAGCATGTTGCCTATGCTCATGGAGATCATTATAAGGCCGATTATGATGGTCCAGACTATCTGGGAAGAGCTGAAATAGGGAGCAAGCAGCCTGGAACAGGCCAATTCGACAGCCATTACCGTCATGCCCGAGAAAAAGGACGTAATATAGAGGATCAGGTTGCTTTGTTTGTTCATTGCTATCATACCTTTCCCTATGGTTATTGTGCACTGAACCTATATGGATCAATATTATCTTAATATTTTAAGAAAGACCGCTCCATATTTTCCCGGGATTGAACGCCGCATGACGAATCCCGCGATATATCGTGCCGGCATATATGGGAAGGACTGTTTTATTATCACATTATTTTCAGAAGTTCAGCGGGTGGTTCGCTGCCGGTATGTTCCAGGAACGAGCGGCGCATATTATCACGTGTCCGGCGGAATAGGGTAGGATCGCCCTTCCTCGCGCAGGCTGTTAAGAAAGTTTTCCAGGGATCCACAGCAAGACGGTTTACCTCAAGACCCAGCATTGCCTGCTCTATGGCTTCATCAAATTTGCCCTCATTTAGATAATAGTCCGCTATCCTGGTTCTGAGGCGCACATAACGCGCCATGTAGAGTTCTCGTTCAAGATCCGCCCATGTGCATTTGACATCTTCCAGATACCTTCCGCGGTAAAGCGAGGCTCCTGCCAAAACGTAATCCAGGTTCTCCCGGGTTAGCTGGCGGGCGGCACATTCAGCCTTTTCAAACTCGTCGGCATCACAGATAACTGTGCCCAAATCAATGCTATAATATCCCGAGTCATATAGAAGTTTAATATCTGAACCGCTTTTTTCAAGCTGTCTCCTGAGGTAATAAATGGTCGTGTTAAGGTTTGAAAGAGCCTGGGTTGGGCTCATGCCTTCCCAAAGGGCTTCAAGCAGGGTGTCCCGATATATGGAACGAGTTCTGTTATGAAGAAAAAAGGCAAACAGTTCCCGGACTTTCGCGGTCCTCCAATTTCCAATATTTTCTTGGGTCCCGGATATTTCAAGCTTTCCGAAGAGCCGGACCATTGGCCGGCCTTCGTTGGATGGAGTGGTCTCATTAGCCGTATCTATATATTCTCTCAGTAAGGAATCAAGGCGCTTGATTGTCTGGTCGAAACGTGAGCGGCTGACAGGCTTCAGTAGATAATCAGTCGCCCATACATCGAATGCGTCCAGAGCGTACTGGTCATGGGCTGTCACAAATACCATAAGGGTTTTTCCTCTGGTTCTTTTATGGATTTCAGCGGCCAACTCAATTCCGGTCATGCCAGGCATGGCAATATCAACGAAAGCGACCTGAGGGGAGAGAGATGATATTTGTTCCAGCGCTTTAGCAGCATCAGTAAATTCTCCGCAAACCACATAATGTTCATATGGCTTGAGCAAACTTTTCAATTTGGTTAATGCCGGGATTTCGTCGTCTACCAAAATAACCTTGATCATTTCAAAAGTTTCCTTTATCTGTTTGTTATCATAATCAGGGTAACACAATTCCGTCAGGTTTAGCAACAGCCACTGATGGTCACGGCAAGCCCTTCATGTGCAAGCATATGTTCAAAGCGGGATTTTTATGGTAACCCTTGTTCCGCCTTCCTCCAGGTTATCGATCTCAAGACCGCGGTTATATCTCAGCTTCAGCCTTCTGTGGACATTGTACAAACCTATTCCGGGGGATGCTTCCTCGCTTTCCAAAATGGTCTGGACCTTTCCGATATCAACCCCCGGTCCGTTATCGGTAATTTCAATAACCGCGTCATTGCCTTTCCGGTACATGGTTATCGCAATTCTTGTTTTTCCGGAGCTATGGAGTGAACCGTGGCGTACCGCGTTCTCGACAAGAGGCTGGATGGTAAGAGGGGGCAGGCTGAAGTTCAGGTCAGGCTGAATATCCAAGGTTACCTCCAGCCTGTCTCCAAAACGGGCCTCCTCAATTTTGATGTATGATTCTACAAGCTCTATTTCTTCTTTTATAGTTACAAGGTCATTCTGGCTGCCACTATGGAAAGAGTACCTGAGGTAAGTGCTCAGGTTATCTATGAGCTCGCTGGCCAGGGGACCATCGCTTAACGCGACGGCGCTGATGGTATTAAGCGCGTTATAAATGAAATGGGGGCGGATTTGCGCCTGCAAAAAGCTCATTTCATTCTTTATGGCGCGATTTACCAGGTGCTTCAGGGTTATCAGCGTGAAAATCCTGGCCCTGAGTTCGATACTTCCCACAGGCTTGATGACGTAATCGTTGGCGCCGGCCCAGAACCCCGTCAGAATCTCTGCAGAGTCGTTCCTGGCGGTCAGTATCAGTACAGGCAGCTCAAATATGGAGTATTGCGAGCGTATAGCCTTGCATACTTCAAAACCGGACATGCCAGGCATCATTATATCGAGAATAACAGTATCGTATGAATGGGCAGTCAGCATATCAAGCGCTTCCTGGCCATTATGCGCAGTATCCACGACAATTTCCGGGTCATTGAACATCTCTGTCAGAACCTTGAGATTATCAGGGTTGTCGTCTACCACCAGTATGCGTGAGCCTGAAGGCCATGCCAGATTCATAATCGCGGGCTTGGCAGTTTCCACATTTATACCTGGTTTTTGCTCACTGGGATGAAAACTGGCAAAGGTTTCGGGGTCGCACATGGGCAGAGTAAAGGTTATTTTGGTTCCTACATTGGGTTTTGTCCATTCTACAAATATCTCCCCGTTCATTTCCTCCACAAGCTTACGGGCTACGTAAAGGCCAAGCCCAAGTCCCTCGGCCTGTCTGCCAGAAGACAGGCGTGTTGATTTTTCAAAGATAACATCTGTTTCCTCAGCCGGAATGCCTATCCCGGTATCAATCACCGAAACATGGACTTTTCCATCCTTCAAGCAACTTTCGACCGTAATTGTTCCCGAATCGGTGTACTTCAGGGCGTTACCTATTAAATTATTCAGCACCTGCCACAGCTTTCGGTCATCGGCATATACAAGGGAAGCTTTCGGGGAAATACGGTTCACAAAATGAATGTTGCCCTTTACCAACGTATAGGTGAACATTTCGAATATCGACTTGACTTCAACGTGCAGGTCTATAGGCACTATTTCTGATTTTACATTCCCTGTAGCACCGACATACTGGTACATATCATTGACAATAGCGATCATATGGTGGGCAAGGGTTACTACAAGTTCAAGGTTCTCGACTTCTTTGTCAACCGCTGCGGCATGTTTATCCTTGAACTTGCTGATAACTGACTGTGTGATATTGACTATGCCATGCAAAGGCGTCCTTAGCTCATGGGAGGTAATCTCAATAAAATCTTTCTTGAGCTTGTCCGACACGACCATACGGTTGGCAAGGCGGACATTCGCGGAATAGACCGAGGCAATGTGGAGGGAAATATATAGGATCTGGCAGATCACAAACCCGAAAGACAATATGATAAGAAGCCAATTCCTGGCATTAATTTGAAGCATTCCTCTGTCAAATGTATAGAAAACGACGAACAAAAGAGACCAGGCTATGAGGCCCAGCAACTGGAACAACGCGCCATAACTGCGGTGAAGTATCCTCTTGATCAGGCCGATGACCGAAAGGACAAATATAACTGTATTATACAAGTAACCGATCCTGACCAGGGTATGCTGGAAACCCTGGGGCGTAAACAGGAAACATAAAAACAAAACTCCGCCAGCGGCAGACAAAGTATAAAGCCATATTTTCAACCTGTCCCGTCCTGGTTGCATATTGATGTACAGGAGTATGAAAAGACCCATCAGAACATAGAGGGACAGGGAGAACCGAGTAAACTCAAGGTAATGAGCTTCGCCAAACCAGGACAGAATAAACTTCTCGCCTTTTGTCATCAGGAAAAGGCCAAAACAGAATGTAAAACACAAAAGATACCTTATATTCCTCATTTGTATGCGAAGCGGGAAGAGGAACAAAAGGAATACGGTCAGAACAAAAATGCTCATGACCGCAACCGTATACGATAGCCTGGCATCGTTGGTCAACTGGTATACCTCGGTCTGGGTGCCGAAGAAAATCGGGCTGATGATTCCTCCATGGTAATAATTATAGTTGGATGTTTGGATAATGATTTCATGCATGGTTTTGAGCGTATCCATGGGGAAGACGATGAACCGGGACGCGCTCCAGGGTATTGAGCCATTTTCCAGCGTTGACGGGTCGCCAATGGATCCTATAAGCACTCCGTCAACATATATCCTCGCCGAACTGGATATATCGGTGATTTTTAGCGCGAAGAGCTGGCTTCTTGATATGAATTTGAACCTTAGCCGATAGGTTCCGTATCCATAAGTATCCTCGGCAGGATTTGGGACAATAACATATTCCGGAGTTCTGCCGGTTTTCTCCGATCCATCATAATTGAAATCCGAAGGAAACAGAAATGTGTTCGGATAGAACTCCCACTCCCCATTAAGCATAACGGGTCTACGGTTATCAATGCTTGAACAATACAGGTATCCTTTTTCAGCCCTTGGAAGACCCGGAGAATATGTTATAAGATAATAGCCTATAAGTATACATATAAACACGCATGACAGAAGTATGGCCAAAGGCATGTTGATTCTCTTGTATATATTGGAAATTCGCTTTAATAAAGCTCCCATGATCCTGCTCTTCCTGATATCATTTATAATTACTTATAAAATACTACACACTTTAATTATAACTAAATTCATCATTTCTACATAGCAACTTCTCGCCTTGGCCATAGGATTGTGTAATATGCTAATTATGACAAGTCAAGATTATTTATTTTGCACAAATGTTTATTAATTGTTTATTGCTATGTTGTCATATTTATTATTATGGTGTATAATCACCTTAAATAATCAAACACTAGGAGGGAACATCATGAGCAAGTTCAGATCCATTCTGGCATTGGTAATGGCTTTATCGATACTCCTGCTGGCAGGATGCGGGACAATCGATAACCCCACAAGTTCAGCAACACCTACACCTTCGGCATCATCCCCTTCGCAAGGCTCTCAGCCGACCGACGCACCTAATAAGAGCGGTGCTTACAAGATCGGTATTGCATCCCGTGAAATAACAAACGACTTCAACAGGGATATCATTTCAAACGCACAGGCTGTCATAGAAGCGGCGGGCGGAACCGTTGTCAGTACAGATGCCCAGGCTGATCCCCAAAAGCATAACGAGAATATTGAAAATCTGATCAACTCAGGTATTGACGGGCTCATCGTCCAGCTTGGAGATCCGCAGCAGCTGGCGCCCATAATGGCTAAAGCAAAGGAGAAAGGTATTCCTGTCGTGACTGCAGGAGTCGGTTCCCCTGTACCCGATACCATAACAGACATCAACGGAGATGATGCGCTTATGGCAACCTTGGCTGCCGATGCGCTGTTGTCCAGCATCAACTACCAGGGTGATGTTTATATAGTATGGGTACCTGGCGCTCCGCTGCTTGAGACAAGAAAGCGCATATTTGAGGCCATAGCTGCCGATTACCCGCTGGTAAAAATCCACGAAGTGCCGGCAGAACACAACCCTGCAAAGGTACAGACCTCTATTGAAGAGATCCTGACAGCCAATCCGGAAAAAGGCAGCATAGCCGGTATTTTCGGTACCTATGACCAGCTGGTTTCGGGTGCGAGCGAGGCGATCAGAAGAGCGGGACGCGATGAGATCAAAATAGTTGCAATTGACGGCGACCGTATTGGTTTCCAGATGCTCTTCCAGGATGGAAGCCCGTTTGTAGCCACCGTTGTACAGGACGTGCCCAGTATAGGAAGAATGGCTGCCGAGATTCTTCTTGCTGTTCTCGACGGGAAGCTTGATCCATCAACAGTTTCCCCGAAGACTGCCGCCGACTGCTATGTGGCTACGAGGAAGAACGGTATTGCGGCCGCGGAACTTCGCTGGACCGAGAGCTTCTGGGATGATGTAGGTCTGAAGAAATCCGATATTGAGGCCAAATACCCGCAGACAGAAGATGTCACAATTCTTCGCCCGGTAACACCGTAAGTTGGGGGGGCATATTGGCGGAGAGGCGACTCTCCGCCCCATTCTTAAATATCATCGATGGTTCCCGGGGCCGGACAATGGAACGGGAACTGGTATGCAGGACGGAGGGCTGTTATGAACGATACTCCGGTTATGCTTGAATGCCGTGATATCACTAAAAGCTTTTATAACAACCAGGTGCTTAAAAAGGTAAATATAAGCATAAAAAAGGGAGAAGTCCATGGTTTGCTGGGACAAAACGGCGCCGGGAAATCAACACTTGTCAAAATTATCACCGGCGTTTATACCCTTGACTCTGGCGAAATACTGATTGAGGGCAAGCCTGTAAAGATGAATTCCCCGAGGGATGCCGAGGAGCTCGGAATAGCGATTATACACCAGGATCAGCAGCTTGTGCCCAATTTCGATGTAACACGCAATGCTTTCCTGGGGATGGAACTGACCAACAAAATAGGCGGTCTGGATTTCAGACGGATGCGGAAGATGGTTGAAGAAAAGCTGTCTTACATAAACGCTGATTTCAGTGCGGACAGACAGATAGCTTCACTGTCCGTAGGTCAGCGTGAGCAGGTGGCTATTGTTACAGCTCTTCTTCAGAATCCTCGCATTCTTATTCTCGATGAACCCACCGCATCCCTGAGCAACAAGGAAATCAACCGCCTGTTTGAAATCATAAGGCTGCTCCGGGATAGCGGTGTAACAATCATATATATATCACATCATCTGGATGAGGTTCTGGAAATCACAGACAGGATTTCGGTGCTCCGGGAAGGAGTTAACCAGTGTACTCTGGAAACGAAAGATGCCACCCAGCATCTGATAGTATCCCACATGATCGGCCGCGAACTGAAAGAGTTCTATCCGAAAGAGAAAGCCGAGATTGGTGATGTGGTTCTGGAAGTCAAGGATCTGCACAGAGGCAAACTGGTTAACGGGGTGGACTTCACCCTCAGAAAAGGAGAGATACTTGGATTTGCCGGGCTGGTGGGGGCTGGCCGGACAGAGACCATGCTGACCATCTATGGTGCGGAAAAAAAGCAAAAAGGAACTATTTTGCTGGACGGGAAGCCATTCAATCCAAGATCTCCGATCGATGCCCGAAAGGCCGGTATTGCTTTTATCCCGGAAGACCGGAGAAATGAAGGAATTGTAGGCGATATGTCGATTTCACAAAACCTTTCGCTGGCGGATACCGAGCTCTGGGCCAAACATGGCATCATAGACAGGAAATTTGAAAAAAAGCAATCAAATTCGATAATACAGGCGCTCAATATTATCTGTACAGGAATCAAACAAAGGGTTTCGGAGCTATCCGGCGGCAATCAGCAAAAAGTTGTCATTGGTCGGTGGATGACAGGAAACGCCAAGGTGTTTATTTTTGATCAGCCAACAACCGGTGTTGATGTTGGCGCCAAGACCGAAATCTACAGGCAGATGATCATGCTGGCCAAAAAAGGCTGCGGTGTTATTTTTATCTCATCAGAATTTGAGGAATTACTGGCCATTTGTGACAGGATCGTAGTTATGTCGAAAGGGAGAGTTGTCAAGGAATTTGATGCTGCCGGCACGACAGAGCAGGAGTTGTTGTATTGGGCGACAGGCGCCAGCGAAAACAACGGGGGGGAGAAACAATGACAGAGAAAAAATCTTTATCCATATCCGGCCTGGGCGACTTTCTGATTCGCAGGGGAACAGGCGTGGGCATGATTGTCATCCTGCTTGCGCTGGGTCTGCGGGCCAACCTGTTTTTTGCCCTTTCCAACCTGATGGATGTGCTAAAGCAAGGAAGTATCCTGACGCTCATTGCCCTGGGCCTTACTGCCGTGTTGATCGGCGGCGGGTTTGATATGGGCGCGGGCGCGCTGGTTCAGCTCACATGCAACCTCGCTGCAGGCCTAATCATATCCGGTGTTAATCCAGCCATAACCTTGCCTGTTGGACTGGCTGTGGGTTTCGTAACCGGCATGGTAAACGCTTTTCTGGTTATCGTGGTAAAAATCCCATCATTTGTGGCAACTTTGGGTACCATGTTCATCCTTCAGGGGCTGACTACTTACTATAACAAAGGAGAAGCGTTAACCATAACCCGGCAGCCTTTCTTCTCCTTTTTAGGGCAGGGGCGTATTGGGATCGTTCCAATGATTTTCATCATCGTTACTGTGATCGCCGCCCTGATGCATTACTTTTTCAAACATACCCGCACCGGACTGAGAATGTATGCCACAGGCGAGAATTCAGCCGCGGCAACTCTCAGGGGAGTTAACACAAAGAAATACCTTATGCTGTCATATTGCATTTCAGGCGCTATCCTGGGACTGACTGGAGTGTTTCAGGCCTCCTATGCTTATGGTGCGTCTGCCATCAACAGCGGCATGGATTTCCTGATACAGGCCTTGTCCGCCGCCTACCTTGGAAGTACATTCTCAAAGACCAACGAGCTCAGCGTAATAGGAACGGTTGTATCAGGCATGTTTATTGCGGCGCTGTCCAACGCTCTTATCATTAACGGTATATCAAACCAACAGATTTCAGGGATCCTCGGAACAATACTTGTCCTTTCAATTTTATTGAATGTAATAAAGAAGAGGGAGATCGGACAGGTCACCATTTTCTGACAACGGGAGGGAGTCAAGATGAACGATACTGCAATAAGCCGGGCTCCAGCCCGCACGAAAATCATAAACTTCATATCTTCATATGGTTCGGTCATCGGCATTATCCTGGTGCTGGTCGTTTTCCAGTTGATAGACAACAGGTTCATGCGTATTCAGAACATTGTGGGTGTTCTGAATTCCAGCACGCTGCTAATTGTTATGTCGCTGGCCATGATGATGGTTATGTCGGTTCGCGGGATTGACCTGTCTGTTGCCCAGGTAGCCGATGCGACAGGCGTTATTGCGGCCATGCTGATTATTGCCGGAAAGCCTTTCTGGCTGGCAATCATTGTTGCGTTGCTGTTCGGGCTTGTGATAGGGATTTTCAATTGCATATTAATGTCTTATCTTGGTATTCCAGCCATCATCGGAACCTTGGGTATGATGTTCATAGTCCGGAGCTTCGAACTGACACTTACCAAGGGAGCCCAGCCCCAGATCCTGTTTACACTGCCGCCCGGCCGTACTAAACAGTTTTTCTTCATTGGACAAGGTTCGTTAGGACCCGTGCCCATGCTTATAGTCATATGTTTCGTCATAATAGTGGTCATGTACTTTGTTAAGGAAAGATCGGTACTCGGAAGGCATATGGAAGCTATTGAAGGCAACGTGCGGGCGGCGTATCTGTCCAGCATCAGGATCAGGAAGGTTTTTGGGGCGACATTTGTATTCAGTTCGTTTCTTGCCGCAATTGCCGGCATCATGCTGGTATCTAGATCCGGGAATGCCGTGCCGAGGGGTGTGGAGACCTATCTTACCGACTGTTTTGTGGCAGTTTACATAGGCACATTGGTCTCAAAGAGAAATAAATTTACAGTCGCAGGGACTGTTGTAGGAGGCGCGCTTTTTGTTGGATTCCTGAGCAATTTCCTGACTCTCAGGGGTATGGGAGCAGCCTACAAGAGTCTGTTTAACGGTGTGTTCATTATTGCTGCTGTGGCGTTGGGTGCCCTGCAGAAAAACCGCAAATAAATGCTGACTTAAGACTCAGACTTGGAGAAGGAGGAGATTACAATGTTGAAAATTGATGCACATTCTCACGCTGGTTCAGGCGCCGCTGAGTGGAGCGGTAAGCAGGTCGTTGAGCGTATGGACACCATCGGGATTGATAAAACCGTCATTTTCCCTTTTACCGAAGGGTACTTCAATAATGACGAGATACCCCGGTATGTTGAGCAATATCCTGATAGGCTTATACCTTTTTGTTCAGTCAACCCCTGGCTGAAACAGAAAGCGGTGGATGAGGTTGAAAGATGCTTCAAAGCCGGTTTTAAGGGAGTCAAGCTTCATCCACAGCTATGTGGTGTTTACCTCAGCAACAAGGAACTGATTGATCCGATTTTTGAAGTGGTTGAAGCATATAATGGCGTGGTTATTGCCCACGGGGCTTCAGATCTTTATAACTGCCCCCTGGAATTTGCCAGAAGGGCAGCCCGTTTTCCGAAAGTGCCTCTTATTATGGCCCATTGCGGCTACTTCTGGATGTGGGAACAGGCCATAGAGGTGGCGTTGGAAAACGATAACCTGTACCTGGAAACCTCAAGGGTTCCGCTTTATGAAACGCGAAAGGTTGTAGAAGGACTCGGTGGGGGCAAGGTTATATGGGGTACGGACGGACCGTTTGCCGATTACCAGTGGGAATATGAGAAAATCCAACGTGCTGCGCGGACCGATACCGAATTTGAACAGATTATAGGCGGTACAATCGCCGGATTGCTGGGTATTAAATAGCGCGATATTCAGAAGCGCTGTAAGGAGGATCAACATGGGAATTATAGAAAAAATGAGACTTGACGGTAAAAAGGCTTTTGTTACCGGCGGCGCCAGGGGGATAGGCAAGAGCATAGCCTATGCCCTGGCCGAGGCAGGGGCCGATGTTGCAATCGTGGATATCGATCTTGCCGAAGCCGAGAAAACAGCGGAGCAGATAGCCCGGGATACAGGCCGTAAATGCATAGCCGTTTCAGCTGATGTAACAGACAAGGAACAGGTTGACAGGATGATTGAAACCGTTCTGAAAGAGTTTGGCAGGATAGATGCGGCTTTCTGCAACGCGGGAATTTGCATCAACGCTCCCGCGGAGGAGATGACCTATGAGCAGTGGAAGAAGGTGATAGATATTAACCTGACCGGGGTATTCCTTACTGCCCAGGCCGCAGGTAAGGTTATGATAAAGCAGGGAGGCGGGTCTATTATCAATACGGCCTCCATGTCCGCCCATATCGTGAATGTTCCGCAGCCCCAGTGCGCGTACAACGCTTCAAAGGCAGGCGTGGTGCAACTGACCAAATCCCTCGCGGTGGAATGGGCGTTGAAGGGTGTAAGGGTGAACTCCATTAGCCCTGGGTATATTGGCACCGATCTTACCCTGAATTCCCCGACCCTCAAACCGCTGATCGAGAAGTGGAAGGAGATGTCGCCGCTGCATCGCCTGGGCAAACCCGATGAACTGCAGGCAATAGCTGTTTACTTGGCAGGGGATGCAAGTTCATTCACAACAGGGGCGGATTTCATCGTTGACGGAGCGTTTACCTGTATTTAGCAAGCTTAGCATGTCAATAAACATTTGCAGGAATAAGAACAGTATATACGGGCTGTCTGGGAGACAGCCCGTCTGCTTCATTTTCAGCAGTTCAATGTGTAGCGTGTTCCTCGTTTCGGAACAGGACCATGGCGGACCTTGGCGGAACTGTTACGGCAGTCTCATTTATGGTATAGAGGACCTCGGTTCCTGCCCTGTTTTCATCGACAACAACGTGCCACGGGCCGTGGCCCGGAAGGGAGACGGTTTCCGGGTCGGTTCCGGTGTTGATGGCCACCAGTATGGTTTCCCAGGGATCGTTGTTGGCATGGTGGTTCAACGTGAAAACTATACTGCTCTCCCTTGACGGCAGGAAGTTAAGATGCCTCCTTATATCCTCCGACAGGGCCATCCTGAACGCCGGGTGGCTTTTCCTGAGGCTTATGAGCCCCCTGTGGTAATCGAAGACCCTGCGGTACCTCGACTTGTTGTTCCAGTCTATCTGGTTTATCTCGTCGGGAGCGTTGTAGGAGTTGTAGCATCCTTTCTTGGAGCGCATCATGTCAATGCCCAGCATGAGGAAGGGAATCCCCTGGGATGTCAGTACTATGGCGCTTGCAAGGTTGACAAGCTTAATGTATTCCCCGTCGTCCAGGTCCGGCCTGCTGGCCCGGAGCTTGTCGTAAAGGGTCAGGTTGTCATGGGAAGCGGCATAGTTTACGCAGTGCCACGCATGGCCCGCCCAGGGAAAACTGTTGTATATGACGCGCGAATAGTCCACCCCGTGGTGGAAAACGGCGCCCGCGATTCCGAACTTGACGCTCTCCTTCAGTTGCCAGTTACCCGTTATAAAGCCCGTCTTTTCGCCGTGGAAATTGTCCCCCTTGATGGCGTCCCGGGTATTGTCGTTGAAGAAACCGATCCGGTCAAGCTTAGGGGCGTTGGTCTTGGTTGCGGCTACGGCGCTGTTTAGCGGGGACAGGCCGCCGGTCCATCCTTCGCCGTAGATGATGGCGGAGGGGTTTATGGCGTCAAGCTCCTTCCTTACTAGGTTCATGGTTTCGATATCGTGGAGCCCCATAAGGTCGAATCGGAAGCCGTCAATCTTGTATTCGCGCACCCAGTATTTTACCGAATCAACGATAAACTTTCTCACCATGGACCTTTCGGACGCGGTCTCGTTCCCGCACCCCGAGCCGTTTGAGTAGCGATTGAGGGAATCTGTGCGATAGTAGTAGCCCGGCATGATCTTGTTGAAGTCCGATTCGAGGGTCTTGTAGGTGTGGTTGTAGACCACATCCATGACCACGCCTATGCCGGCGTCCTTGAAGGCCTTTATCATCTGCTTGAGTTCCTTTACCCTGACCGAACCGTCTTCCGGATCGGTGGAGTAGGAACCGTCGGGCACGTTCAAGTTGACCGGGTCGTATCCCCAGTTGTACTGCGGCTGGTCCAGCCTGGTTTCGTCAACGGTGAAAAAGTCGAAGACGGGCATGAGATGGACATGGGTTACCCCGAGTTCCCGGATGTGGGAAAGACCGGTAAGCTCTCCCTGCGGGGACCTGGTCCCGGTTTCGGCCAGCCCGAGGAACTTGCCCCGCATCTTTACGCCCGAACTTTCGTGTATGGTCGCATCCCGTACATGGACCTCGTACAGGACCGCGTCCGTAGGGCTGTCCAGTTTTATATATCCTGTATTTTCCCAACCCGGGGGATTGGTCTTTTCAAGATCCAGTATCATGCTCCTGCGGCCGTTGACTCCCGATGAACGGGCATAGGGATCGGCTGCCTCGAGGGTCATCCCCATGACAACGACCGTATATGTATAATACCTGCCTGAAAGGTCACCCGGTATCCTGGCGACCCAGGTTCCCCGGACATCCCGGACCATCGGCTCCACGGTAATAAGGTTGGGTCCCGACCCTTTTTCGAAGATATTCACATATACCGCGTTTGCAATGGGGGCCCACAGCCTGAAGAAGGTCGCCTCGGGTGTCCAGCGCGCCCCCAAGTCGTCCCCGTAATAGGTGAACTCTTCCTCGAATTCCTGGGTGTCATAGAGCACGCCGTAAGCCACCGCGCCTATACGGTAGCCGGGCTTGACAACCATATAGGAGCTTCCCATGACCATGTCTCTTTCAAGGGAGATGATGAATTCCCGGGCGCCCCTTATCTGGGTCACGTGACGGATTGGGATCTCGAGGCCGTTTTCAAGAATCCTGAAGGGCTCCTTGTGAAGGGGAGCGGTTGCAGGAGCCTGGAGCCTTACGTGAATTTCCCTGAAACTCTGGAACACCGCCGTTTCGAAGCCGGGCGTAAGGACCAGGTCCTTCTCGGAGTACATGATTTCCACGGTGTCCTGCACGATGTATATATCCGCCGTCCCAGTCCTCGCTTCCTCCCCGATATGGAAATACCGGTCCACATGGAGATCCCTTTCATGCCAGCCTCCACGGCGGACTATAACGCCTGCGGTGTCGCTTTCAAAGGATGAGACATCCACTTCCGCGACCATCGCTATCTTGCCCGGATCCTGGCGCAGCATCTCCTGGTGCTTGAAGCTGTGAAGGGAACCCTCATGGCCCATTTCCCAGACCCAAAGGTCCCAGCCCGTATAATCCTGATCGTACCTGTAATAATGTATTCTCAGCATGGCTGCCCTATCCTCGCTGCAGGCCCTGCCCGGCCCGCAGCGTCAAAGCCAAACCCTCCGGTCATATTCATATTGTATTTATTATAACCCCGATTCCCCCCGGTTGTAATGATTATTATCATAAAATAACTTGACACCGATATGTTAAGAGAGTATAATTGATACGTCGTTTATTTATTACGTTAGCGTGATAAAGTGATGATGTGATAAAGCAATAAAGCGCAAGGGGTAAGAGCCATGAAGCGTTGGAACATCTATACGCCTGAAGGAGTGCAGGACATACTGTTTGACCAGTGCCGCATGAAAAGAAGGCTGGAAAATGGCTTGAGGCAGCTTTTCACCAGCTATGGGTATATCGAGATGGAAACACCCACCATAGAATTTTACGATGCCTTCGGCGGAGAGCTGGGCCTTATCAGGCAGGAGAGCATGTACAAGTTCTGCGACGCGAAGGGAAGGCTCCTGGTTTTACGGCCTGATATGACCATTCCCATAGCCAGGGCCGTGGCGACCAAGGTAAGGGATGAGCTTCTGCCCCTGAAGTGCTGTTATATCGGCAACACATTCTGTTTCGACGAGTTGGGCGGCGGAAAGCAGAACGAGTTTACCCAGGCCGGCGTGGAGATACTGGGGATCCATTCCCCCGAGGCTGATGCCGAGGTAATCGCCATGGCGGTAAAAGCCGTGAAATCCTGCGGCATAGAAGAGTTCCAGATAGATATCGGGCAGGTGGATTTTTTCAAGGGCATCATGGAGAAAACCGGGCTCCCGGCCGGCGAGGTGGAGGAGATCCGTGAAGGGATAGACAGGAAGGACTTCGTGGCGGTGGAGCAGGTGATGAACAGGCACAAGGTCAGCGGCGACCTGAAGGAACTCATTCTGGACCTGCCCAGGCTGTTCGGAAACAGGGATATACTGTCGGGAATCAGCAGGGAGCCTATCGGCGAAAAGGCGTCGGCGGCCCTGGACTACCTGCAGAAGGTGCTGGACATCCTGGAGGACAGGGGCCTGGCGCGTTATGTTTCCGTGGATCTTGGCATGGTCCAGAGCCTGAATTACTATACCGGGATCGTGTTCAGGGGATATACCTACGGCGTCGGGTTCCACATACTTAGCGGCGGGCGCTATGACGGCCTGGTGTCGAAATTCGGGAAGGATTGCCCTGCCACCGGTTTCTCGATGGGCATTAACATGATCATGATGGCCCTGGAAAGGCAGAACCGGGTGCGTGACGAAAAACGGGAGGGTATCCTGGTCACCTACGAGGAAGGGGCTCGGAAGTTTGCCGACGCATACTGTGAAAAGGCCGTGGAAAACGGCATTGTCGCGGAACTGGACATAGGCCTGGGCGGGCTCGATGCCTGCCTCAGGTATGCCCGGGCCAAGGGTCTCGGAAAGGTCGTGCTTTTCCGTGCCGACGGGTGTTCAGAGGAGTTCGAAAGGGGTGCCGGATTATGAGGTATATAACCATCGCCCTGTCGAAAGGGCGGCTTGCCGAATTGTCCATAAGCCTGCTTGAAGGAGCCGGGCTTGATTGCTCGGAACTCAAGGAAAATTCCAGGAAACTGATCTTTACCGATGAAAGGAACAAGGTCCGATTCTTCCTGGCAAAGCCCGCCGATGTGCCGGTATACGTGGAATACGGCGCGGCGGATATCGGGATAGTGGGCAAGGACACGCTCCTGGAGGAGGGCCGCGATCTTTACGAGGTGCTTAACCTGGGATTCTCAAAATGCAGGATGTGCGTAGCCGGCCCGAAGGAACTGGAAGGGAAGATGGACAGCGTCACGATTACCCGGGTTGCAACCAAGTATCCCGAGATAGCGCGGACATATTTCCGGCACAAGAGGCGGGAATCGGTCGAGATAATAAGGCTGAGCGGATCTGTGGAACTGGCGCCGCTGGTCGGGCTTTCCGAGGTTATCGTGGACCTGGTTGAAACGGGAAGGACCCTCAGCGAGAACGGCCTAGTGGTGCTGGACACCATTGCCGATATCAGTGCCAGGATGGTTGTCAACCGGGTAAGCATGAAGATGGAGAACGAGCGGATCGGGAAGCTGATCGAGGCGGTACGCAGGCAGTTGGAATGAGGGTCAAATATAACCGTCCCTTGTGTTACACAACGTTGGAGCAAACCCGATTAAATTATATGTCCCGAATGTTTCGCAGGAGGTTTCACCATGAGGATATACGAGTACGGCAAGGATGATATGGAAATCCTTTTTGAATCCCTCCGGAAGCGTGCGCCGGAAGGGCTGAAGGATGTTGAGGAAAAAGTTTCCGAGATACTTCGCGCCGTAAAGGAGCGGGGCGACCAGGCTGTCTTTGAGTATACCCTGGAACTTGACGGGGTTAAGATGTCCGCCCGGGACCTGGAGGCATCGGCGGAAGAGATGGAAAAAGCCCTGTCGGGACTGGACGGAGAACTTCGGGAGGCTATAGAGCGGTCGGCAGCCAACATCCGGGCTTTCCACGAGAGGCAAAGGGAAAACTCCTGGTTCATGACAAGGGAGGATGGGATCATCCTGGGGCAGAAGGTCACACCGCTGGGCCGCGTGGGCATATATGTGCCCTCGGGAACAGCGCCGCTGCCGTCGACGGTCCTCATGGGCGTAATCCCGGCAAAGGTCGCCGGTGTGGGCGAGATTATCCTCTGCTCGCCGCCCCGGGATAACGGAAAGGTAGACCCGGTTATCCTGGCCTGCGCTAAGATAGCCGGCGCCGACAGGGTATTTGCCGTGGGAGGCGCCCAGGCAATCGCGGCCATGGCCTATGGCACACAGACCATACCCAGGGTGGACAAGATCGCGGGGCCTGGGAATATCTTCGTCCAGGCCGCCAAGAAGCAGGTTTACGGGATCTGCGGCATCGATATGATAGCAGGTCCCAGCGAGGTGCTGGTCATCGCAGATGAAAGCGCCAATCCCGGATACGTTGCGGCGGACCTGCTGTCCCAGGCAGAGCATGACGAGCTTGCGTCCGCCATCCTGGTGACCACCTCGAAAGCCCTTGCCGGCGCTGTGCAAAAAGAGATAGAGGCCCAGGCCGAGAGGCTCGGCAGGAATAGGATCATCAAGAAGTCGCTGGATGCCTATGGGGCCATAGTGATGGTCCCCACCCTTAAGGATGCGGCGGAAATTTCTAACCGCGTTGCCCCGGAGCACATGGAGATCCTTACCGCGGACCCGTTCGCGCTCCTCCCCGAGATAAGGAACGCGGGAGCGATATTCCTGGGCGAGTATTCTCCCGAGCCGCTGGGCGATTATTTTGCCGGACCCAACCATATCCTTCCAACGGTGGGAACAGCCAGGTTCTTCTCTCCGCTGGGCGTATATGATTTCATAAAAAGGTCGAGCATAATCAGCTATACCCGGGAAGCCTTCGGCAGCGCGGCGCGGTACGCGGCGGCTTTCGCCGACGCCGAAAGGCTCCAGGCCCATGCCGGGTCCATAAGGATCAGGTGCGGGAATACACCCTGACAGGCAGAAAGGAAAATGGAAATGAACCGGTTTTGGAGCGATACGACAAGGAAAATAACACCATATGTTCCCGGGGAACAGCCGAGGGACAAGATCAGGATCAAGCTCAACACCAATGAGAATCCGTATCCGCCGTCCCCGGGCGTGATCGAATGCATAAAGGAAATGGCAAACGGCGACCTGCGCCTTTACCCTGACCCGGATTCGAAGGCACTTTGCGAGACGGTGGCAGGCTATTACGGCCTTTCCCCGGACCAGGTATTCCCGGGAAACGGCTCCGATGAAATCCTGGCTTTTTTGTTCCAGGCCTTTTTCGGCCAAAACGACCTCATTGCCTTCCCGGACGTTACCTACAGCTTCTATCCCGTGTATGCCGGCCTGTATCGCATCCCTTACATGGAAGTGCCGGTGAGGGAGGATTATTCGATTGACTTCTCGGATTATCCCCCGGGGCTCAAGGGAATTATTTTCGCAAATCCCAATGCCCCCACCGGGTTATATATGCCGCCGGAGGAGATCGAAAACCTGCTCCGGTCAAGGCCGGACACCCTCGTCGTGATCGACGAGGCCTACGTGGATTTCGGGAACGAGTCGGTGGTTCCCTTCATAAACAAGTATGACAACCTGCTGGTAGTGCATACCCTGTCCAAGTCTAGGTCCCTTGCGGGGCTGAGGATCGGCCTTGCCATGGGCGATGCCGGGTTGATCGAGGCCTTGAACCGGATCAAGAACTGCTTCAACTCCTATACAATTGACAGGATCGCGCAGGCTGCGGCCGTGCGGGCCTTCGAAGACGACGCGTATTACGCCGAAACAAACCGTATAATTGCCAGCGAGCGGGAGAGGTTCAAGGAAACCCTGAGGAAAATGGGCATCCCGTGCACCGATTCAAGATCCAATTTCGTGTTCCTGACCATTCCCGGGGTAAAAGGGCCGGACGCCTTTAAGCTTCTCAGGGAGCAGGGCATCCTGGTGAGGAATTTCGCGAAACATCCCAGGATTGCGGACTGGCTCAGGATAACGATCGGTACAAAGGAGGATATGGACAGGGTTACGGAAGCCATCGGAAAGATCATGGAAGGCAAAGGCCTGCAGTGATATAATGAAAAAAACCTGTATGATACGGCGGGGTGAGTTTGTTGAGAAGAGCGGATATTGCCAGGAAAACGAAGGAAACCGATATCAGGCTTGTCCTGAACCTTGACGGCGAAGGGAAATGCACCGTCGCGTCGGGCATAGGTTTCATGGACCACATGCTGAACCTGTTCTCGGGCCACGGACGCTTCGACCTGGAACTCTACTGCAGCGGAGACCTGGACGTGGATATGCACCACACGGTCGAGGATATTGGGATTGTCCTGGGGAAAGCAATCTCCGAGGCACTGGGCGGACGCGAGTCCATAAAGAGGTACGGGAGCGCGCTTATCCCGATGGATGAGTCCCTGGCGCAGGTGTCCCTGGACCTTTCCAACCGGCCTTACCTGTATTTCGATGTCCCGTTCAGCAATCCGAAGGCGGGCGGAATGGACACCGATATGTTCGAGGAATTCTTCCGCGCCCTGGCCCTCAACGCGGGCATGACCCTGCATGTGAGCGTCCTGCACGGCAGGAACAACCACCACATGATCGAGGCCGTATTCAAGGCGTTCGCCAGGGCTCTCAGGGAAGCCGTTACCATAGATCCGGCGATAAAGGGCGTAAATTCCACGAAGGGAATGCTTTAGCGCAAAAAACTTAAGACGCGTCATAATAGCGGACATATTCAGGTGATGGAGGAATAGAGGATGCTTTTACGGAACACTGATTTCATCGATCTTCCCGTCTTTGTGAAGGGCAAGGTAAGGGATGTCTACGAGGTCGGCAGCGACATGCTCCTCATGATCGCCACCGACAGGATTTCGGCTTTCGACGTTGTGTTCGATGACCTGATACCCAACAAGGGAAAGGTTTTAAACAGCCTGTCGGCGTTCTGGTTTGATTTCTGCAGCGATATCATCGGAAACCACCTGGTGACCACCGATGTTTCCGAGTATCCCATGGGCCTGTCAAGATTCCGCGAGGAACTCCGGGGCAGGTCCATGCTCGTGAAAAAGGTGAAGATGGTGGAGGCCGAATGCATCGTCCGGGGTTACCTGGAGGGCTCGGGGCTCAAGGACTACAGGGCCACCGGCGAGATCTGCGGAATTAAGCTTCCCCCGGGCCTCAGGCAGGCAGACAAGCTTCCCGAACCGATCTTCACTCCCTCTACCAAGGCGAGCGAAGGGCACGATTTAAACGTAAGCTTCGAGTACGTGGAAAAGAAAATAGGCAGGGAGCTTGCGGAGGAGCTTCGGGAGAAGTCCCTCGCACTCTACCGCAAGGCTTCCGAGTATGCCTTGAGCCGCGGCATAATCCTCGCCGACTCCAAGTTCGAGTTTGGGATCCTGGACGGCAGGCTCGTGGTGGCGGATGAACTGTTCACGCCCGATTCCTCGAGGTTCTGGGATCTTTCCGACTACAAGCCGGGCCAGCCCCAGAAGAGTTTTGACAAGCAATACCTGCGCGAATACCTTGAAACCCTTGACTGGGACAAGAAACCGCCCGCGCCCAAGCTTCCCCCCGAGGTCATCGAGAAGACCGAGAAGAAATATATCGAAGCCTACGAACGCATAACCGGAAAGAAGTTTGAGCCATGATTGCCATTGTCGATTACAACGCGGGAAACATAAGGAGCGTTCAGAGAGCTTTTGAATACGCCGGCGCAGCCTGCCGGGTCACATCCTCCCCGGATGAGATCCTGTCCGCGGACGGCGTGATACTGCCGGGAGTGGGCGCTTTCGGCGACTGTTTCGGCAACCTGAAACAGAAAGGCCTGGACCGGGTGGTTTGCCGGTGCCTTGAAAAGGGCATGCCGTTCCTGGGTATATGCCTGGGTTTCCAGATGCTGTTCGAGTACAGCGAGGAAAGCGGGGCCGGCGGCGGGTTTGCAGAAGGCATGGGAGTCTTCAGGGGCGCTGTCAGGAGGTTCCCGCAGGAAATGGGCCTCAAGGTTCCCCAGATAGGATGGAACAGCCTCGAGAGGACAAAGGACTGCGTCCTGTTCGAAGGGCTGCCTGAAAAACCCTATGTCTATTTTGTCCACTCCTATTACGTGGATGCGAATGACAGGTCGCTGGTGGCGGCCAGGTCGCATTACGGCATTCCGTTTGACGCGGCAATATCCAGGGACAAGATCTTTGCCGTGCAGTTCCATCCCGAAAAGAGCGGCGATATCGGGATCATGATCATCAAGAACTTCCTGAAGGTGGTATACGGCGTATGATGATATATCCGGCTGTGGATATACGTGACGGCAAGTGCGTGCGCTTGAGGCAGGGCAGTTATGGCGATATGACGGTTTTCGGTGATGACCCGCTGGAGATGGCCTTAAGGTGGCGTGATGCGGGAGCCCGGTACCTCCACGTGGTTGATCTCGACGGAGCCAGGGGGCAGGGGAAAAACAACAGGGAACTCATCGGGAGGATCATAAAGGCCCTTGACATACCAGTCCAGACCGGCGGCGGTATCAGGACCATGGAAGACATAGACGAGGTCCTGTCGCTGGGGGCGGCCCGCGTTATCCTGGGCACCTCGGCCGTAAGGGATCCCGGCCTCGTTGAGAAAGCTGTTATAAGGTACGGCGGCAGGATAGCCGTGGGCATAGATGCAAAGTCCAGCCTCGTTGCCATCGAGGGCTGGGAAAAGACCAGCCGGTATACGGCCATGGAGTTTGCAAAGCTGGTGGAGAAGCTCGGCGTGGAAACAGTCATCTATACAGATATAGCCAGGGACGGCATGCTTACGGGTCCGAACTTCGATGCCATGGGCGAGATGAAGAAGTCCGTCTCCATGGCGGTTATAGCCTCCGGCGGGGTGAGCGGCGTTGAAGACCTGGTAAAGCTCAAGAATATTGGCATGGACGGGGCCATCGTGGGCAAGGCAATATACACCGGGGCTATCAACCTGGAAGAAGCGCTGAAAATTCTATGACAAAGAAAACGGTTCCGTGAAATGAAACTGAATTAAAAAGGTGGTATCGGACATGTTAACGAAGAGGATAATACCATGCCTGGATGTGCATAACGGCCGCGTCGTAAAAGGCGTGAAATTCGTGGACCTTGTGGACGCCGGCGATCCCGTAAGCTGCGCTGCCGCCTATAACAAGGCCGGAGCCGATGAACTCGTCTTTCTTGACATAACCGCCTCTCACGAATCCAGGGATACCATGGTGGACGTGGTGGCCAGGGTGGCCGAACAGGTCTTTATCCCGTTTACAGTTGGCGGCGGTATCCGGACTGTGGAGGATATCCGCCGGGTCCTTTTGGCGGGAGCCGACAAGGTAGGGATAAACTCCGCCGCGGTAAAAAGGCCAGAGCTCATATCAGAGGCGGCTATGCGCTTCGGCAGCCAGTGCGTGGTGGTTGCCATAGACGCGAAGAAAAGGGCTGACGGTTCCGGTTGGGACGTATATATCAACGGCGGCCGCATCAACACCGGAAGGGATGCCCTGGAATGGGCCGTTGAAGCCGAAAAGCTCGGAGCCGGAGAGATCCTTCTTACCAGCATGGACCGGGACGGCACGAAGGAAGGTTATGACATCGAGCTTACCAGGACCATTTCCGACGCCGTGAATATCCCCGTGATCGCATCGGGCGGCGCCGGGACCAGGGAGCATTTCAGGGATGCCATAATCCACGGCCATGCCGATGCGGTGCTGGCGGCTTCCCTGTTCCATTTCGGGGAGCTCAGCATACCCGATCTCAAGCAATGGCTTAGGAGCGAAGGAATAGAAGTGAGGCTGTGACGCGCCCCTTATTATTCAATTGACAAAAAAATAACAAGGATGTTATAATCAATATAAGCCAAAGCCGGGGGACACTGGAAGCACCGGATTACTCCAGCGGCTTACTATGTCAATAAGGGGTTGATAACTACATGCCGGAACAAAAGAAGGTATCCATGGCTGTAATCAGGAGGCTGCCGAGGTATTTCCGCTATCTCCATGACCTGATCAGGATGGATATCAAGCGGATTTCCTCCAGGGAACTCAGCGAGCGGATGGGCATCACGGCGTCCCAGATCAGGCAGGATTTGAACTGCTTTGGCGGCTTCGGGCAGCAGGGATATGGATACAACGTGGAGTCCCTGTTCAATGAGATCAGCAGGATCCTGGGCGTTGACAACCGGTTTTCATGCATCATTATCGGCGCGGGAAACATGGGAACCGCGCTTGCAAACTACGAGAACTTCAGGAACAGGGGATTCGACATCATTGCCATCTTTGACGTGGATCCCCGGAAGATCGGGAAAACCGTCAACGGTATGGAGATTATGTCCATGGATTCGCTGGCGGACTTCGTAAAGAACCACAAGGTGGATATTGCCATGCTGACCGTCCCCCACGCGAGCGTCACCGAGGTGGCCGAAAAGGTTACGGGCCTCGGAATAAAGGGAATCTGGAACTTCTCGCCTCATGAACTGCGGCTTGGAAACGACGCGATCATCGAGAACGTGCACCTGAGCGATAGCCTGATGGTGCTCGGGTATCGGCTCCGGAGCGCAGGTTATTAGGTTGTCATATAATAGGTTCTATAATAAATGTTGGGGTGCCGAAGGGAAATAACTTCGGTGCTCCGACATTTTTTTGTAAATAAAGAGAGCATGGAGATGAAATCTCGAGTAAAATGGAGTTGCCAAACCTACCCA
>Ga0134101_1000783_pt1 | contig 31514 bp, 26 predicted proteins | sample 12_3_2metaG_FD_94446 | JGI IMG/M metagenome (GOLD analysis project Ga0134101, IMG submission 94446) | Switchgrass degrading microbial communities from high solid loading bioreactors in New Hampshire, USA - 12_48_3.3_201_A2 metaG | ecosystem: Engineered > Bioreactor > Semi-continuous > Anaerobic...
CAAGGCGTTGTTCGCGGCCACGGTCTCGTACGACAACGAGCCGATGACGCTCAATCGCAGCCACGGCAGCGGAATCCCCAGGCCCTTCGACAAGGCGATGACGCCGATGACGATGGATATCGCCGGCGCGATGGTAAAGACGGCGGCGGTCACGGCGATGTGTTTGAGCCTGTCCTTATCCATGCCGATTTCCTTGCCCCGCCTCCACGCCTTTACCAGAAAAAAGACGCTTTGCGCGAGCACGGCCGCAATCACAAGGCCGGCCAAAACAAACAAAATGGGACTGTTTACGCTAAACTCCAACGCGTTTTCCCTCCATTTCAGTTTTCACCATTATATACCGCCGCAGTTTATAAAACAACGAAGTCTTTTGCGCTTTAAATAAATTTTTCGCCGTACAAACGGCGCGCAATGAGCACGGATTTGCCGGAGATCCTGTTTTTCTCCTGTTTTCATCGGGTTTTGCGCGCCGGGAAAGGAAACCGGCTGCGGTGCCGGCCGTGAAGGCGCCCGCCGCGGGCTAAATAGCTTTCCCGTTTTATCGGGCGCGCGGCGGCGTGAGGCTCAAGCGGGCAGCAAAAAGCCGCCTTATGGCGCTCCATAAAGGCGGCTTTGCTTTTAACTTATGTATTCTGTACGGCTTCCTTCCCGGCGTGGGCGGCGTAGTGCGCTTTGAGCTCCTCAAACAATTCCCTCTCGCACGTCGGCAGCTGCCCGATGCACATCTCAAACACTATGCACTTGCGGCAGTCGCCGAAGTTCGGGCATTTCGTGTTCCAGCACTCGCACGCGAAGTTGTCGGCCGCCTGGGCCGTCGCCATCGCCACGCGCATCTCCTGCCTCGTCACGCGCGGGGGATTGTCTCTCCATTTATATTTGTTCGGCTGGGCCAGTATGTTTTTGTCGCATTTATCGCAAGGCATCGCTCTGCTCCTTTCCTCTTTTAGCGGCGGCTTTTGCGCCGCTTTGCCGGCTTGCGCTATTTGTTCGTATCCCGGCTGAAGACGATGTAGTGCTCCTCCAGATCCCCCAGAAGAGAGCGCTGGCAGGTGGGGAACTGTTTCATGGTCAGGTGGAAGGCAATGCATTTTTTGCAATCCCCGTGGATGATGCAGTGGGTGTTCCAGCAGTCGCACTGCATCTCGTGCGCCCTCTTGGCGCACTCGAACGCCTCCCGGAGCTTTTCCTTCGGCACGTCCTTAAAGTGGTCGCGCCACTTCTCGCGGTTGGGCTGCGCAAGGGGGTTTTTAATCTCGATGGGCTCGTCGCCGAGGTCGCTGAAGGGACTCATCCTGACGAGAAATTCCCGGACGGCCTCAGGCTTTAGCAGGGACGTGACGGCCTCCATGCGTTTCTGGAAGGTTTCCGGGCTGGGCTTTTCCTGCGGCGGGCTGAAGAAATCCTGAAGGACCGCCTCCATCTGCTCCTTCTTCCCTTCCTGCGTGCGTTCCATAATGAAATCGTACAGCTTTTTCTGTTCGCTATCCATCGCTCTGCTCCTTTGCCCTGTATTGAACTATTCAATCTATCCGGGCGCTCCCGCTTTGCCGGAAATGAATTTGTATAATATAACGGTATCACAAAGCGCCCGCCGAGTCAAAGATTATCTGCCCGCAGACAATCTTACGCCGCTTCTTAACGCTCTTTTCCAAAGCGCTACCCAAACCCGTTAAAGGCGGCGCGTTTTGCCGGACTCCCCATGCCGCCTGATGCGCTTTTTTGCGCGAAACGGTTGCGCGCGCGCCGCAAGTGGTATAGACTACTTGTAATCAGATTTTTCCAAAGGAGGAAGCATTATGGCAGACATGCCCGTCATCAAAAACGTCAAGAGGGACGAAAACGTCTTCGAGCTCAAGCCCTGGAAGTCCATCCACAAGACGATTACAAAGCCGATGGTCACGGGGCTCGGCCCCAGCGAGATTAAGGAGTCGGCCCTGTCCATGGGGTTTGCCCATATCACGGAGCCCGACGTCCTCGGCTATCCCACCCACGTCCACCCGTTCGACCAGTGGGTTTACCTCATCGGGGCCGAGGATTTCTCGGAGTTTGACGCCGACGTGGAGTTCACCCTCGGCGACAAGGTCATCCAGATCAACTACCCCTGCTACATCTTTATCCCCAAGGGCACGAAGCACTGCCCGCTTGTCATCAAGCGCGTGGGCAAGCCCTTCATCTTCGTGGACGCGAGCATCACGCAGGAGGCCTCCGTCCGGCCGGACACCGTCTCAAGCACGAAGCGCCCCACCTACCAGGCCCTCAACAACGACTAGCCATATCAGCAAGCCGCTATAGTCCTTGCTTTTCCCTCACGCGCGGCGATCTGAAGGAGCGGGCCATGCTGAAAAAGGTCAATCTCAAGCGGGAGGCCGGCAGCCTCCATAAGCTCTTTACATACCTGCGCGTCGGGCAGCTCAACGACCACGTCCTGCATGTCCTGACCGCCGAAAACAGGACGCTCGATTTCCACATCCATGAAGACTCCGACGAGATGTTTTACTGCATCGAGGGGCGCTTTCAGATCGAGCTTGACGATGGCCTTGTCGACATCGAGGAGGGCGACTTCATAATCATCCCGATAGGCGTGCGCCACCGCCCCGTGTGCACGGGCCTCGCCAAGTGTCTTCTCATCGAGCGCGCCGGCACCTTGAATAAAGACAACACGGGCGGCGCGTACGAGGGATAGGAGCGGATATGGAAATCCCGCCGGAGTAAAGGCGCGCTGCCGGCTGGAAAACCGGCCGGCAGCGCCCGGAAAAACTCTTGCCGCGCGAGCGCGGCGGCCCCAAAGCGCCCTGCGCTATGTCGGCGCATGAACAGCGCCTTCTTTCGCCGTGCGGGCAGGCAAAGGCACGGCGATGAAATGTTTGCCTATATCCCCGCGCATTGAATCGAATTTTGTAAGGTTTTGTCCTATTTCTCCCCCGAACACTAGATAACGTGCACAATGGCATGTCGCTTTCCGGCGCGTATATAATTATAAATGTACAACAAAGGTAAGAGGCCGGCGTGTTTTGGGAGGGCTGACATTGGTTAAGGTAGCGTGCCTGTCCCGCGAACAATGCGTCGCGGACGCCATCGACCAGGTCAAATCTCAATTCAATATCGACTTCGTTTTCAACGCGGCGGTCGGCGACGGGGAGGCCGAAAAGCTCGTTAAGCAGGCGGACGCCGCCGGCGCGGACGTGGTTTTGGCCTTCGGGATTGCGCTGCCCTTCGACTGCGGGTGCCAGAACGCCCTTGTCGTACCCGTCGAAACTGCCGCGCCGGCACCCGGTGGGGCGGAAAGCGCCATTCTCATGCTGCGCAGCGTGGAGCTGTTTTCCCGCGCCTTCGCCATGTCCCGCCAGCTTAAGGCGACAAACGCCGCCATCCTGGAAAGCGCTCTGAGCGGCATCCTGATTTTGGACAAACGGGGCAATATCCTACACATCAACGAAAGCGCGAGGAGCATGATGGACTGCCGGGACAAAACGGTCGCCGGATTGTACCTGCTCAACGTCTTTCCCTTCTTTGAAAAAGAGGAGCTCGACTCCGTCCTTGAGCAGGGGGCGCAGCTGTTTTCCTCGGGCGTGAAGGTGCGAAACGGGACGCTCATTGTCAAAGCCGACCCGATTTACTGCGCCGGCGAGATTATCGGCGCCGTCCTGTTCCTGCAGCGCGGGAAGACCACGCCCAAACGCCTGTCCCGCTCGCAGAGCGAGACTGGCCTGAGCTTCGTGGCTCACCAGCGGTTTGACGATTTTTCCTACAGCTCCATCATCTACGGGCGCCTGATCAAGCAGGCCAAAGCGGCGGCCTATACGGACGCGCCCATCCTCCTGCGGGGCGAAGAAGGGACGGAGCTTTTGAGCCTCGCCCAGTGCATCCACAACGAAAGCAGCCGCCACAGCGGCAATTTCGTCGAGGTGGAGTGCAACGCCTGGACGATGGAGCATATCGAAGAGATTTTGTTCGGTGAAAAGCACCCGCAGGGCGGTTCGCCGCCGCAAAAATGCCTCGTTGCGCTGGCCGAGGGCGGGACGCTGTTTCTCAGCCACATTGAGCGCCTGTCCAACGAGCTGCAGTTTCGGATATGCCGGCTCATCAAAGGGCAGTACACGATAAACGGCGCGGGCCTGACACGGCAGGCCGACGTGCGCGTCATCGCCGCCGCATGCGAGGACCTGCGGCAGCTGACGGCCGCGGGAAAGTTCCGGAGCGACCTGTATTACGCGCTCAACGTCCTTACGCTGGAGGTCCCTCCGCTCAGGGAGCGCAAGGAGGACATCCAAAGCTGGGTTGAATTCTTCTTCGACTATTACTGCGACGCCTATTCAAAGCCCGTCCTCCTCTCGAAAGGGGCCCTGCGCCGCATCTGCGAGTACGACTGGCCCGGCAACATGACGCAGCTGGAGAACTTCTGCCAGCGCATCATCCTGATGACGCCGCACCGGAGCATCAGCGAGGCCTTCGTCCGCAGCGAGCTGGAAAAGACGGAGTACGCCGCGCCGCAGGAGACGCCGGCGCCCGCCGTACATAAAAACATCGAAGCCCAGAAAATCGTGGAAGCTCTCCGGCGCAACCGGGGCAACAGGGTCAGGACGGCCTGCGAGCTCGGCATCAGCAAGACGACGCTCTGGCGCATGATGCAAAAATACGGCATCACCGAAGACTATCTCCTCTGACGGCGTTTCACACGCCGTTTCATTTTCCGCGCGATTGTGAAACGAACGTTTCAAAACGATGTAATCTTGGAAGTACCCCACATTTGTGTGTGGGGTACTTTGTTTTGCCCGCTAATGGATTTTTCAACGCCCTTGTTTTAATTTAATGGTAAAGAATTTGTAATAAATGCCAGTTTTTAACGAAGGAGTGATACTGGGGTGGGCCAGTTTGACGAATATGTGTACACCCTGCCAAAAACCTATCACGAATGGGGTGCCTATGCGTCGCCCAGGGCGTATTTCCGCGGCGCGGACAGCATGTGGGGGGCGCGGCTGAGCATGGGCTTTTCGGCCGTCCTGCGGGAGCATGTCGCCCAGTTCCCCCACATGCACCACGCCGTAGAGGAATATTACTGGTTCCTGGGGACGGACCTCACGCGCGTTTTCGATTTCGACGCGGAAATTGAAATCTGGTTCGGCGAAGACCCCGACGCGCTGGAGAAGTACACCATCACGTCGCCGACTCTCGTGCGCATCCCGCCGGGGTTCTGGCACGGGCCGATCAACTACAAGCGCATCACGAAGCCCGTCACCTTCTCCTCGATGTACTTTGACGGTGACGCCTCGAAAATCACCCGCCGCATCCACCCGGACGGGCGGGTCGACTATCCCTACATCTATACAAACCAGAAGCGGTGCATGTTTGATAAGACGAAGGCCTGCATCTACTGCGGCAGCTGCTATGAAAAGACCTGCGGCCGCACGTCGGACGGGGAGACGACGTTTTTCAAGCACCCGAAAATCTCCTTCACCAACGAGTGGATTGAAAAACTCCTCACCACGCCTCCGGCGCCCCACAGCGGCAAGTACGACCAGTACTTCTTCACCTTCACGCCGGAGTACCACCAGTGGGGCGACATGTTCGCGAACCCCCGGGCGAAATTCCGCGGCGTGACGCAGATGCCCGGCGCGAAGTTCTTCGGGGGATTTAGCGTCGTCCTCGCGCCGAACGTCATGGAAGTCCCGCACTTCCACCCCGCCAACGACGAGTACCTCTGGTTTATCGGCTCCAACATCGAAAACATCTTCGACTTTGACGCGGAAATTGAAATCTCCCTCGGCCTTGACGCGGACAACATGCGCACCATCACCATCACGGAGCCGACGGTCGTCCGCGTCCCGCCCAACCTGTGGCACTGCCCGATCAACTTCAAGCGCATCACAAAGCCCGTTGCCTTCCTCCCGGTGTATCCCGACGGCGACTGGTCGAAGGTCGTCCGGCAGAAGGACGAAAACGGCGAGTACGAATACGTCTTTGAAGCGGCAAGCCTCAAGCGCTGCGTCTACGACGGGTCCAAGCAATGCGTTTACTGCGGGAAGTGCTTTTCGGACAAGCGGAAATAAACGGCGCCACAAGACAGCCGGCTTTGAACAAGCCGAAAGCCAGTCAATATACACGCAAAGAGTTTGGGAGGAAATGGGGTATGAACGGTTGACCAGGTATATCATCAGACGATTGCTGTGGATGATTCCCGTCGTGCTGGGCGTCACCTTCATCGTCATGCTGCTTCTTGAGCTCACGCCCGGAGACCCCGCCCGGCAGCTCCTCGGCCACTTCGCAACGGAGGAGCAGATCGAGCAGGCCCGGGAGGAAATGGGGCTCAACAGGCCGCTCATCACGCGGTACTTCGATTACCTCTACGGCGTGACGAAAGGGGATCTCGGCGTCTCCTACTTCACAAAGGGCAACGTGTGGGACGACATCATGGTGCGCTTCCCCTACACGCTGCTGATTGTGACCATCAGCATGTTCATCGCCATCTGCACCGGCATCCCGATCGGCGTTTACGCCGCGACGCACCAGTACACATGGAAGGATAACGCGTCCATCGTCGCGTCGCTGTTTTGCGTGTCCATGCCGAACTTCTGGTTTGCCCTCATCCTGGTGAACATCTTCGCCATCAAGCTCGGCTGGGTGCCGTCCCTCGGCGTCGAGACGTGGAAGGGCTGGATACTCCCCTCCGTCGCCCTCTCCATCGGCTACTCGGCCACCCTCGCCCGCCAGACGCGCTCGAGCATGCTCGAGCAGATCCGCCAGGACTACGTGACGACGGCCCGGGCGAAAGGTCAGACGGAGCGCGTCGTTATATACAAGCACGCGCTGAAAAACGCCCTGATTCCGATCATCACCATCGTCGGTTCCGTCTTTGGCGCGTCCCTCGGCGGCGCCGTCATCGCCGAGACGATTTTCGCCATCCCCGGCCTCGGGAGCTATACGCTCAGCGCGCTCACCTCCCGCGACTATCCCGTGGTTCAGGGCAGCGTGCTGTACTTTGCCGTGATGTACAGCGTCATCCTCCTTCTGGTGGACATCGTCTATTCGATGGTCGACCCGCGTATCCGCTCGCAGTTTGTGGGGACGAAAAAACGCTCCAAGAAAGAGAAAAAGCAGCGAAGCGAGGTGTTATCGCAATGAAATCGAAGAAACGAAGCCGCCTCGGCGAAACATGGCACAGGCTGAAGAAAAACAAGGCCGCCGTCATCGGGCTCGTCGTCGTCATCATCGTCCTTCTCGTCGCCATCTTCGCTCCGCTCCTCGCGCCGTACCCCTACGACCAGCAGGACCTCTCCAATGTGTACGCGAAACCAAGCAGGGAGCACCTGCTCGGCACGGATAAGTTCGGGCGGGACAATTTAAGCCGCCTCATCTGGGGCTCCCGCAACTCCCTCATCATGGGCCTCGGCTGCGTCGCCCTCGGGACGCTGTTCGGCATCACCGTCGGCTCCATCGCCGGCTACTTCGGCGGGCGGGTTGACATCGTCATCATGCGCATCATGGACGTGTTCTCCTGCGTCCCGATGCTGCTCATGTGCGTCGTCATCGCCGCCATCTTAGGCCCGAGCATCCAGAACGCCATCCTCGCCATCGCCATCTCCACGACGCCCTCGTGCGCCCGGCTCATCCGTGCCAATATCCTCACAGTGCGCGACAAGGAATTCGTGGAGGCGGCCAAGGCCATCGACGCGAAAAGCCCCCACATCATCCTCCGGCATATCCTCCCCAACGCCATCGCGCCGACCATCGTCGCCACGACGATGAACATCGGCAACTCCATCATTTCCGGCGCGACGCTCAGCTTCATCGGGCTGGGGGCGCAGCCTCCTCTCGCGGAATGGGGCGCCATGCTCTCCGAAGGCCGCAACTACATGCGCCAGCACATGGAGCTCGTCCTCTACCCCGGCATCTGCATCATGATTACGGTTCTGGCTTTCAACCTCCTCGGGGACGGCCTGCGCGACGCCCTTGACCCGAGACTGAAGAACTAACGGAGGCCGGAAATGGAAAGCAACGTCTTACTGGAAGTCAAAGACCTGAAAGTCGAGTACCATACCGACGAAACGGTTGTCCACGCCGTCAACGGCGTGAGCCTCACGCTGAGAGAGGGCGAAACGCTCGGCCTCGTGGGCGAGACGGGCGCCGGCAAAACCACCATCGCCCGCACCATTCTCGGCATCCTCCCGAAACCGCAGGGGCACGTCACGCAGGGCGAGATCATATTCGAAGGCCGCAACCTCCTCGAGCTGAGCGAAAAGGAGATGCGCAAAATCCGCGGCGGCAAAATCGCCATGATCTTCCAGGACCCCATGACGGCCCTCAACCCCATCGAGCGCGTGGGTGACCAGATTACGGAAGCCATCCGGCTGCATAATAAAATCTCACACGCCGAGGCCGTCCTCCGCTCGATGGATATGCTGGAAATGGTGGGCATCCCCAAGGAGCGGTACCCGGAGTTCCCGCACCAGTTTTCCGGCGGCATGAAGCAGCGCGTCGTCATCGCCATGGCGCTGGCGTGCAATCCGAAGCTGCTGCTGGCCGACGAGCCGACCACCGCGCTGGACGTGACAATTCAGGCGCAGGTCCTCGCCCTCATGCGGGACCTGACGAAGCGGCTGGGCACGTCCGTCATTCTCATCACGCACGACCTGGGCGTCGTGGCCAGCACGTGCCAGTCCGTGGCGGTCGCCTACGCCGGGGAAATCGTGGAGTACGGGACGGTGTACCACATCTTCAACAACCCGCTGCACCCATACACGAAGGGGCTGTTCGACTCGCTGCCCGACCTTGACGTTTCCAAAAAGCGGCTCAAGCCCATCCGCGGCATGATGCCGGACCCGACGAACCTCCCGGAAGGCTGCACCTTCTGCGAGCGCTGCGACTACGCCATGGAAATCTGTGCGAGGAAAAAGCCTGCCGTATACGAGCCGGAACAGGGACACACCGTCCGGTGCTTCCTTGCGGAAAGGAGGGTAACTGATGGCGCCTTTGCTGGAAGTGCAGCATCTGAAAAAGTACTTTAAGACGAACCGGGGCATGCTCCACGCGGTGGACGACGTCAGCTTCACGCTCGACGCCGGCAAGACTCTCGGCGTCGTCGGGGAATCGGGCTGCGGCAAGAGCACCCTCGGGCGGACAATCCTGCACCTGACCGACGCCACGGACGGCAAAATCCTCTTTGAAGGGCGCGACATCACATACCCCACCCGCCGGGAACTGAGCCAGCTGCGCCAGAATATGCAGATCATCTTTCAGGACCCGTACTCGTCCCTCAACCCGCGCATGTCCGTGAGCGAGACGATTATGGAGCCGCTCAAGCTGAGCAAAAAGTACAGCAAAGCGGAGATTATCGAGCGCACGAAGGAGCTGATGGCGACCGTCGGCCTGGCGGAGCGGTTCTGGAACACCTACCCGCACGAGCTCGACGGCGGCCGCCGGCAGCGCATCGGCATCGCCCGGGCGCTGGCGCTCGGCCCGAAGTTTATCGTGTGCGACGAGCCCGTCTCGGCGCTGGACGTGTCCATTCAGGCGCAGATCCTCAACCTCATGCTGGACCTTCAGGAAGAAAGGAACTTAACGTACATCTTCATCACGCACGACCTGTCCGTTGTGAAATACATAAGCGACGAAATCATGGTCATGTACCTCGGCCAGGTGGTGGAAAAAGCCCCGTCCCACGAGCTTTTCCGCAACACGCTCCACCCCTACAGCAAGGCGCTGCTCTCCGCCATCCCCATTCCGAAGGTGGACGCGCAGAGAGAGCTGATCCCCATGAAGGGCGAGGTCACGTCCCCCATCAACCCCAGGCCCGGATGCCGCTTTACGGCCCGGTGCCCGTACGTCGAGGAAAAGTGCCACGAGCCTCAGGTTCTTGAGGAAATTATGCCGAATCATTTTGTTTCCTGCTGCCGATGCAGGGAGATAAATGAGATTTCTGAGACAGTAAAAGGGAGGAATTGAAAGTGAAGAAACTGGTATCGCTACTCTTATGCATCGTGTTTCTCCTCAGCTTCGCCGCCTGCGGTCAGAAGCAGCCTCCGGCGGCTTCGCCGACATCCGGCTCAGCCTCTCAGCCCACGAGCACCGGCACGCCGCAGGGCGGAGATGAGACCCCGTCAAAGCCCGTAAAAGACACCGTCGTCATCGGCACGGACGGCGACACCGGCACCTTAGACCCCTACATGGTCTCCGGCAACTACCTCGTCGTCATGCGCCAGTACGCGGAGTCCCTCTGGGCCTATGAAGCGGCCGACAACATCAAATACTTCCTCGCGGAGAGCGTCGACTTCATCAGCGACACCGAATGGCTCGTCCACCTGCGCAAGGGCGTCACCTTCTCCAACGGCAGCCCCTTCAACGCCGATGACGTCATCTTTACATTCAACTACTGCCAGGAAATCGGCCGCGCCTTCCTGCTGGCAAGCCTCGACTTTGAAAAGACCCGCAAGGAAGACGACTACACCGTCCGCATGTTCCTCACGCGCCCGGACATCACTCTGTTCCCGATTATGTCCGACATCGTCATCCTCGACGCCGAGACGTACGACCCCGAGACCTCCGGCAAGAACCCCGTCGGCACCGGCCCGTACGTTGTAAAGGACTACGTCGTCAACAGCTACGTCTCGCTGGAAGCCCGGGACGATTACTGGGGCGGCCCGCCGGCCATCAAGAAGGTCGTCTTCAAGAACATCCCCGAGTCGGCTCAGAAGGTCAACGCCATCGAGACGGGCGAAGTCGACTTCCTCACCTCCTGCCCGCCTCAGGACGCCGACTACGTCGACTCCCTCCCGGGCGTCCACACCTACTCAAAGCCCTCCGTCTCCCATCTGTGCCTGACGTACAACGCCTGCAAGGATTCGCCGCTTGCGTCGAAGGAAGCGCGCTGGGCCGTCTCGTACGCGGTCAACAGCCAAGGCATCATCAACGTCGCGCTGAGCGGTCAGGGCAACGTCGCGGTCGCGCCGTTCTCCTCGGGCAGCGTCGACTACTTCCCGGACCTCGCCTACCTCCACGATACATACAAGACGGGCTACAACCTCGAGCTGGCGAAGAAATACGCCGAGGAGAGCGGCCTTGTCGGCAAGACGGTCCGCCTCATCACGAACGGCTCGGATATGTTCGTCACGACGGCCCAGATTATCCAGCAGGCTCTGAAGGAAATCGGCGTCAACGCCGAGGTCATCAACTACGATCAGGCCACCGTCCGCAACATGATTGCCGGCGAGGAGGGCTGGGAAATCTACGTCGCCTACATAGCCGGCTCCTCCGGCATGGGCCTCGACCTGATCTACGCCCAGATTACGAAGTTCAACCGCTGCCACTTCGACTGGGATACGGAAGTCTTCAACCGCTTCAAGGAACTGGGCGAGACCCTGCTGGCGACGAACGACAAGGATAAGTACAACGAGATGCTCCTTGAATACTTAAAGGAGTTTGAGGACTACTGCCCCGTTTACGGCATCGCCGAGATGACGACGCTGCGCGCCTGCAGGGACGGCCTCGAAGGCGTCTCGCTCAAGGGCCTGCAGCACGACTTCATCAAGGAGTGGTACTGGACGGAATGAGTTTGTAAAGGCGGGGAGTGACATGGGACAATACGACGGCCTGTTTTACAAGTTTGAGAAAGTCGAAACGAACTCCGGCGGCCTGCTGCCTCAGTTTGAAGCGTACTTCCGCGGAGCGTCCTGCATCCCGGGCGCGCAAATCTACCTCCCCTACAGGGCGTACTTAAGGCCGGGCGTCATCGACCCGGAGCCCCACTTCCACCGCGACGAGGAATACCTCGCTTTCGTCGGGCACGACCTGCGCGACGCCTTCGAGTCGTTCGACGCGGAAATCGAGCTTTGGCTCGGCGAGGACTATGACAACATGGAGAAAATCGTCATTACAAAGCCCACGATGATCCGCGTCCCGCAGTTTTACTGGCACGGCCCCGTGGAAATTAAGCGCCTCGGCAAACCGCTGTTCTTCCAGCCCGTCCTCTTTAGCAGCCGGTACTACGCCATCAGGCGGCGTACCGACTCGGGCGGCAACGTGTATTACGACGCCCTTTGCGAAGGGATGCCCAGCCACGGGGAAATCGTCACGTTTCCCCGGCCCCGGGGCGCGGCGGAGTGAGGTGGGATTATGTCGAAATACGATCACTTAATTTACGTCTTTGAAAAGCAGTACACCCAGTGGGGAGACTTCATGCCCCCCTATCAGGCATACTTCAGGGGGCACGACTGCATGCCCGACTCCAGCTTCTACGCAAGCTACCGCTGCTACATGAAGGAAGCCTTCGTGGACAGGGAGGCCAACTTCCACTCCGAGGAGGAATACCTCTGCTTCATCGGGTACGACATGACCGACCCGTGGGGTTCCTTCGACGCGGAAATCGAGTTCTGGATCGGCGAGACGCTCGACAAGCTGGAGCAGCATATCATCACCGAGCCGACGATTGTGCGTATCCCGCCGTTTTACTGGCACTGCCCCCTCGAATTTAAGCGCGTGTCAAAGCCTGTGTACCTGCAGGTCCTCGGCACGCGCGGCAGATTCGGCCCGTATTTCCAGCGCATCGACGAAGCCGGCAAGGTCTATATCCAGTACGCCGGCATCGGCGCGCAAAGGCCGTGCCGGTACGACAAAACAAAGCCGTGCACCGTCTGCGGCAGGTGCTTTAAGGAGAAGCTGCTCGACAAAGACAGCCCGCAGACCGCTACGGAGGCCGCTTTGCGCCACATCGAAACGCAGAAAAAGCTCGGCCTTGCGGGCAAATAGCTCCATCCCTTTATCCGCGGAGTGTCAAAACCGCTCAAAACAAGGGGCCGGCAGCCAAATGCTGCCGGCCCTCCTTGCGTATTCATTCAAATCCAGTTATGTACGGGCGGCCGCCGCCTGTTCGTAGTACTCCCGGCTACTGTAGTAAAGCTCCTGCAGGCAGTACCACAGATCCTCCTCTTTGCCGCCGAAGAAGGTACTCATAAGCCCGCCGTCCTTGCCGTAATCGTCCACGATTCTCCGGGCAAACTGGACGGGATCCTCATGCGATGTTGGGCTTATGTACACATCAAAGCCCACTTTGTCGCCGTACTGCTCTTTATAGGCCCGGATGTCGTTGGCCCGCTCCTGCAGCTGCAGGAAATCGGCGCCGAGGGAGATGGCGTAGGGGACAAACCGCCTGATGCAGCCGCAGCTGTGGAGCGTGATGGCCGCGCCCTGCTCCTTGACATGCTTAAAGAAGATCTCATTCGGCTCGTAGACAATCTCCTCCATCATGCGCTCGCTGAAGAAGGTGTCCCGCTCGGTGCCCCAGTCGTCGTGGTACTGCACGAGGTCCGTGGGGAAGTACTTGTTGATGAGGTCGAACATCCGGCAGTGGTAGCGGGACAGCTCCGCCATAAACTCCTTGCAGGCCTCGGGCTCTATGGCAAAGGCCAGCATCGCCTGCTCGTACCCGCCGAGGACGGCCACGAGGCGCTCGGTGCAGCCCATGCCGATGTCGTAGCAGTTGAGCTTGTCGGGATTGTAGTGAGGCTGGCTCATGAATTTTTCGCAGCACTCCTTGATGCGCTCTTCGTCCAAGTCCGGCCAGCGGAATTTCTTCTCCCACTCGGTGATGTCGTCCAGAACGGGCGGGGCGCCGGGCTTGAGCATGGAGCCTCCCGCCTCGGGGACCCATTCCCAGACGCAGCCGTACGCGTCCGTCCACTCGCTGCGCCCGGTGAAATTAAAGCGCATGTCACTAAGGCCCGTGAGCGTGGCGCCCACGGTGTAGTTAAAGTCGCCCAGCGTGGTGGGCACCCACATGGGATTGTCGCGCTCGAGCACCCTCCTGAAGTTTTCTCGGCGCGAAATGGGGTAGTCGAACACGGGGATTCTGATCGGCGAGGCCAGCGTCCCGGCGTATTCATATTTTCCGGCCAGGTATGGAACGCGCTCGTACTTCATTACCTTTCCTTCTCCTCTCTGCCATAGCATAGCGGGCTTTTACCGCGCCCGCGGCCCTTTGCCCGGCTGTGAACGCTGTGGCGTATTTCGGTATAGTGACGGAATCTCCAAGCCTATTATAAAGCCACTTTGGCTGGTTTGTATAGCTCTATTGCGCGATCGGGCATGATTTTTTATGTCATACCGCGCCGCAGCCGCCTTGACCGCGCGGCCCCGCCGGGCCTAAAATGGAATGACTCAGAGTATGAACGGAGGGAAACCATGCAGGAGAGGAATCAGCCGCTGGAAGTGATAAAGATTGACGAGCAGACCTTCCGCATCGAAGACAACGGCGTGCGCAGCTTCGTGTTTATCGGCAAGGAGAGGGCCCTCGTGGTCGACACGGGCTTTGGCGAGACGGGGAGCGTCAGGCAGATTGCCGCCAAGCTCACGGACAAGCCGGTCATGCTCGTCATCACGCATGCGGACGGCGACCACATCGGCGGCGCCGGCGCGTTTGAAACGGCCTGGATGCACCCCTCGGAAATGGCCTATTATTACACCCGCTCGAGCGTTAAAAACCCCAGCGTCAGCCCCCTGTGGGAGGGGGACGTCATCGACATCGGCGGCAGGCGGTTCGAGGTCATCCATATCCCCGGCCACACGCCGGGCAGCATCGCGCTGCTCGACAGAGAAAACCGTATCCTCGTCTCCGGCGACACCGTTTCCGAGGCGTGTATCTATATGTTCGGCCCCGCGCGCAATCTCACCGCGTACCTCGCCAGCCTTGAAAAGCTCATCAAATTGCAGGGCGCGTTCGACGTCATCTACCCGTCCCACGGGACGTTCCCCATTCCCCCGGAGCAGATTGAAACGGTGCGCAAAGCAGCGCTTGAGCTCGCCGCCGGCGCGCTGCCGCCGCAGGAGCCGCCGATTCCCGTCCCGGCGCAAATGTACGCCGGGGACGGCGCGTCTTTCTACTTCTAAGGGACTTGCAAGGAAGCGCCGCATGGCGGCATGTCTGGTTTGAGCTTATAAAAACTTAAGCAAACAAAAGCGCGCCCCTTTAAGCGGGGCGCGCGCTTTTGTTATTCGGCTTTCGCGTCGCTGACGATGGCAAAGTACGCGTTGGAGGTGATGCGGTAGACGACGGCGTAAAACGCGGAAAAGGCGAGGATGCTCACGGCCGTCGTGAGGATGAGGAGCGGCAGGTTGTTGAGGTTAAAGAGGAGAAGCATCTTGCGGATCATCGGGAAGGCGAAGGCGAGGTGGAGCACGGCAAACACGATGGGCAGGTAAAACACGGTGAGCATCTGGGAATTGATGCTTTTGCGGATGTCCGGCTTCGTCATGCCGACCTTCTGCATGATGTCAAACCGCGACTGGTCCTCGTACCCTTCCGAAATCTGCTTGTAGTAGATCATCAGCACGGCGGCGATGAGGAACACGATGCTCAGCATGATCCCGAGGAAGAACAGCCCGCCGTACAGGCTGAAAAAGTCCAGCCGGTCCGCTTCGCGCGACTCGCAGAAAACGCTGCGGAAGACTTCCGGAGCCTTCTCCTTTTCCGCGAGGACGGCCGCGGCAAACTCCGAACGCAGCCTGATTTGCTCTTCCGGCGCGGCGTCCGTATCGAACGCGTAGTGCCAGCCGTACTGGAGCATCCTGTTGCCGTTGTAGTCCACAAGCCCTTCAATATCCTTGAGCGTCCCTTCAAAGTCCGGCACGACGAGGAAAAGGTGCCTGAGCATCTCCGCCGTGTCGATGCCGGCCACGTCGAGCGTGTCGAGCGTCTGGGTAATGTTGATCGTGAGGTTCCCGATGGTGATGGACTCCGGAAAGTCCATCTTCTTCAGCCCGAACGCCGCGGCCTCCCTTTCGCCGAGCCGGAGCGTCCTGCCGTACATGCGCTCGTAATCTTCAAGCGGGATAAAGTGGACGGTGACGAGCTTCCCGAAATTGATGTCGTTGACAAAGCGCACGTCGGGTTCCAGATACCCGCCCTCCTCAAGGCTGCCGGTGATTTCCGCCTCCCTGTAGTCGACGGGATTGAGCCGCGCCGCGCCGTATCTGTCCGTTATCCCGTTGACCGTCTCGCGCAGGGCGGCGATTTTCTCGGCGTTTGCGGGCGACGCGCCGCTGAAATTGGCGATGACGGCCAGATCCCGCGGGTAGCGCGTTTTGAGGCTGCCCTCCTTGCCGGAGTAGAGGCAGGCGGTCGAGGAGATCATCACGAGCACCATCGTCAGCAAAATGCAAATCGACGCGAGCCCCGCGCCGTTTCGCTTCATGCGGTAGGCCATGGAGGAGACGGAGACGAAATGCTTCTTATTATAATAGTAGCGCTTATTCTTTTGCAAAATCCGGCACAGCAGCACGGAGCCCGCGATAAAGATGAGGTAGGTGGCGGCGATGACCATGAGCACCGCGACGAAAAACCACGACAGCGCCGCAACCGGGTTTTCAATCGTGACGGCGATATAATACGCCGCCGCCAGAATAGCAAAGCCCGCAACCCCAAAGAGCCAGTTGGCCTTCGGCGGCTTTTCGCCGAAGTTTTCGCTCCGAAGGAGCTGCACGGGGTTGGAAAAGCGCACCTGGCGCACCGCGTTGAGGAAAATCAGGAAAAACAGCGCGCCGTAGATGATAAGGGTGTAGCGCACCGCCTCGCGCGAGAGGGTAAATTCAAAGGAGACGTCCAACCCGACGAGGTTGACAAGGCCAAGCTCGGCCATTTTCGACAGCGCGATGCCGACGCCAAGCCCGCACGCGAGGGCGACGAGCGCGGCGATGAGCGACTCCCAGAACAAGATGCGGCCGATGCTGCGCTTGTCCATGCCGAGGATGTTAAACAGGCCGAACTCCTTTTTCCTCCGGCGGATGAGAAACGAGTTGGTGTAAAACAGGAAGAACACGGAAAACACCGCGATGACGAAGCTGCCGAGGTTCAACACCCACGCCAGAGCGTTCCCGCCGCCGATGTACGCCATGAACGGGGCGCGGGACAGGTACGCGAGGATGTAGAACATGGCGACCATCAGCACGCAGGTGAGCAGGTACGGCAGGTACAGCCGCCGGTTTTTCCGGATGCCGTCGGCGGCAAGCCGCGAGTAATACCCCGTTTTCATCGCCGCTCACCCCGCGCCAGCAGCGTGAGCGTATCGGAAATCTTCTGATACAGCTGCTCGTTCGTGCTCTCGCCGCGGTAAATCTGGTGGAAGACCTCGCCGTCTCGTATAAACAGCACGCGGGAGGCGTGGCTGGCGGCCTTCATCGAGTGCGTGACCATGAGGATGGTCTGCCCGCGGCGGTTGATCTCCCCGAACAGGCGCAGCAGCTCGTCCGTAGACTTCGAGTCGAGGGCGCCCGTCGGCTCGTCGGCCAGAACGATGCGCGGGTTTGTGATGAGCGCGCGGGCGACGGCGGCGCGCTGCTTCTGCCCGCCGGAGACTTCGTACGGGTACTTTTTTAAGATAGCCGCGATGCCAAGCTGCTCGGCAAGCGGCGCGATGCGCTTTTTCATCTCGGCGTGGCTTTTGCCCATGAGCACGAGGGGCAGGTAGATGTTGTCCTCGATGGTGAACGTGTCGAGCAGGTTAAACTCCTGAAAGACAAAGCCGAGATTGTCCCGCCGGAATGCCGCCACGGCCGACTCCTTAATCTGCGAAAAGTCCTTCCCGTCAAGCAGCACGGTGCCTGCCGTGGGCCTGTCGAGCGCGGCGAGGATATTCAGGAGCGTCGTCTTGCCGCTTCCCGATTCGCCCATGATGGCGACGTACTCGCCTTCCTCCACGGTGAAGCTGACGTTTCGCAGCGCCTCGACGGACGCGCCGCCAAAGCGTGTCTTGTACACTTTTTTCAGTCCTTTGACTTCAAGAAGACTCATAGATAACCCCTTTCCTTTCGTCAGGGTCAATTATAAGAAGGAAAGCCGATCCGCTCCATCGGATCGGCTTACAAATCGCGTGCAAAACGAACAGTTTTGTCACATTTACTCCGACGCGCGCTGTTTCGTGTCAAGGTCGACGCGCACGGCCGTGCCCTCCCCGGGCTTTGACTCCGCCCAGATCCTGTGGCCGAGATTCGTGCAGATCCGCTTGCACAGGTACAGCCCGATGCCGCTGGCGCGCTTGTCCGCCCGTCCGGCAAGCCCCGTGTAGCCGTGCTCGAAGATGCGCGGCAGGTCCTCCGGCGCGATGCCGATGCCCGTGTCTTTAATGCACAGCGTTTTCGGCGGCTCTAAACAGATGGAGACGGCGCCGCCGCTTGGCGTGTATTTGACGGCGTTGGTCAGCAGCTGCTCGATGACGAAGGAGAGCCACTTTTCGTCCGTGAGGACGGTGGTGCGGAGCGGCTCGTACTCAAGCGTGAGCTTCTTTCCGATAAAGTCGCCGGAGAGCTTTCGGACCGCCGGGCGCACGATTTCGTCGAGGTCGTACTCCCTGAAGACGTAATCGGTGCTGTCCGAGTCAAGCCGCAGATAGGCGAGCACCATGCCCACATACTGCTCGATGCGATTAAGGTCGGTCAAAAGCTTGCGCGCAAGCTCCGTGTCCTCGTTTTGCAGCTGCAGCCGCATGGACGCGATGGGCGTTTTGATCTGGTGGACCCAGAGCGTGTAGTAATTTATCATCTCGTCGTACGCCTTGCGGCTTTTTTCGGCGGCGCGCGTATACTCCTCGCAGAAGGCGCAGACCATCTCCCGGTAGCTCTCCTCAATCCCGCTCAGGGGCTCCGGAAGACGCGTGCACAGCTCGACGCCCGCCTCCATAATGCCCCGGAGCGTCTCCCGCCGCTGCTTCTCGCGCCGAAAGTCCGTCACAAAGTAGGCGGCGGCAATCAGAAAGCACAGCGCCGCGGGGTATAACACCGCCGCAAGGGGCAGATGGTAGAGGTAAAACGTGAAGAGAAAAACGGCAAGGAGCAGAAGGTGCGCGAAAACCCATTTCAGGCGGTACCTTAAATAATCCCTGAAAAACCTCATTTTTCGCCCCCTACGATGTACCCCACGCCGAATTTCGTGCCGATAAAGTCGTGCAGCCCGATCGCGTCGAGCTTTTTCCGCAGCCGGCCGACGTTGACGGTGAGCGTGTTTTCGTCCACGAAGCTGTCCGTCTGCCACAGCGCCTCCATGAGCTTTTCGCGGCTGACGACTTTCCCCTTGTTTTGCATGAGCGTGTAGAGGATGCGGTATTCGTTCTTGGAGAGGTCAATTTTCTTCCCGTTGAAGGTGAGCGTGTTGTCCCCGGTGCTCAGCACCGCGCCGCAGGCCTCCAGAACGGGCGCGGACTGCCCGAAATCGTACGTGCGGCGCAGCAGCGCCTGCACCTTCGCGACGAGAACGCTCGCGTCAAAGGGCTTGGCGATAAAATCGTCCGCCCCCATGTTGATGGCCATGACGAGGTTCATATTGTCCGACGCGGAGGAGATAAAGAGGATGGGCACGGAGCTGACTTTCCTGATCTCCTGGCACCAGTAATACCCGCCCATGTAGGGGAGCGTGATGTCCATGAGCACAAGGTGCGGCTGATAGTCGGCAAACTCGCGCATGACCGCGCGGAAATCCTCGACGCTGCGCGCCTCTATCCCCCACCCGGCAAGGCACTTTTCGATGGCTTCGGCGATGCCCCGGTCGTCCTCCACGATCAGTATGCGGTACGTCATGTCTCTCTCCTTTAAGCGGCGAAAGCCTTCTCCTTAAGGCTATATGCCCTCCGCGGGGCAAAACAGCTCCTTTGCCGTCTCCAGGAACATCTCGGCGGCGGGGCTTTTCAGCGGCGCGCGCCACGCGAGCACATACGTCCGGCGCGTGTCCACGCCGGCGATGGGCTTGACGGCCACGTTGTCGGAGTAAAACACGTCGCACAGGGCTTTGGGGATGATGGAAATCCCCAGCCCCGCGCCCACGGAGAGGAGAACGGCCTCGGCGCGGTCATAGCGGTTTACGATGCGCGGCGTGTAGTCGAAGTGCTTGCATATATTCATAATCTGCGCGTACAGCGCCGGCCCCTCCGACTCGTCGAAGGTGACGAACGGCTCGTTTTTGAGCTTGTTAAAATCAAGCGGCTCACTGGCGCAGGGGTGGTCCTTCGGCAAAATCACGCACAGGTGGTCCTCGTGCGTGACGATGTACTCAAACGCGCTGCCCGCGGGGATATAGTCGAGGAGCACGAAGTGAAAGTCGAACGCGTGCTCGCCGAGCGTGAAGATCTGGGAATTGCCCGACGTAAAGGAGATGTCCACGAGAATATTCGGGTGCTTTTTGTAAAACGCCGAAAGGCAACGCGACACAATCGCGCTCGACGTGCTCACCGCCGAGACGGACACATGCCCCACCGCGCCAGACTCCACCTGCCGGACGCGGAAAACGGCCTTTTCCGCCGTCTTGACGATGTCGACAGCGTAGGGCAGGAACTCCTTTCCCGCCGCTGTCATCTCCACGCTGCGGCTGGAGCGGTTAAAAAGGCGCGCGCCGAGCTGCTTTTCCAGCTCGCCGATGTGGTGGCTGATGCCGGGCTGCGTCATGCCGACGCGCCGCGCCGCCTCGGTAAAGCTGAGCGTCTGCGCCACGGCGATAAAGCATTTAAGCTGCGTAATATCCATAGCGGCGTCTCCTTTTCCGTCCTGACGCACTTATTATACCATCGCGCCCGCCTGTTAAAAAGTCCCTTTAAGGCGCGCGCATAAAAACGCTTTCGTTATGTATTCATGCCGAAAGCGTATGAAAAGAGGCGGATTATTTTATTGAATTGCACAAACGAGATGCTATAATGAAAATAGATTATAGTATTCGTGTCCCGTCCGCCAAAAAGCGCGCCGCCGGATGCGCGGCGCATGCTCCAAAGGCGGATATCCCGATAGGAGGTTAAAGTATGAGCTGGACTCTAAAGCCCGTCACCGAGCGCGTGAAGCGGCAGCGCGAGCTGTACCGGAACACAAGGCCGGAAATCTGCATCGCGCGGTATAGAATCGTCACCGAGTTTTACAAAAACCACCCCGAACTGAGCGGCATCCTCCGCCGCGCCCTGGTGATGAAGGAGATTTGCGAGAAAATCCCCATCCGCATCGGGGACGACGAAGTCATCGTGGGCGCGCAGTCGGCCAAATACCGCGCCGGCGCGCTCTACCCCGAAGTGTGCGTCTCCTTCATTAAGGACGAAATCGGCAGCGGCAGCATCCGCACCCGCGACATCGACCCGTACGACATCTCCGAGGAAGACCGCCTGTACGTCCTTGACACCATCGACTACTGGCTCAAGGGCGAAAGCACCCACGCCAAGACGCAGGCGTATTACATCGACGAGTACGCGCCGCATGAGTTTAACGGCGTGACCTACGTCGGCCGCTCGGTCATCAGCGACACGCCCGTCGGCCACTTCGTCACGGGGTACGACAAGGCCATCCGCGTGGGCTTCAAGGCCATCAAGGAAGAGGCGCAGCGAAAGATTCAGGAAATCCTTGACGCCGGCATGCCCGGCGACACAAACGCCAAATACAACTTCTACCGCGCCATCGTCATCGTCTGCGACGCGATGATCACCCTCACCAAGCGCTACGCCGCCCTCGCGCGCGAAAAGGCCGCCATTGAAAGGAACCCCGAGCGCAAGGCGGAGCTTGAGCGCATGGCCGAAGTGCTCGACTGGTGTATGGAAAACCCCTGCCGCACCTATCACGAGGCGCTGCAGACCCTGTTTATGTACCAGACGTGCCTGTGCCTTGAGGGCAACATGCACGGCATCTCCTTCGGCCGCGTCGACCAGTACCTCGGCGATTTCCTCGAGAGGGACCTTGCCAACGGCACCATCACGGAAGAGTACGCGCAGGAGCTTCTCGATCTGTTCTACCTCAAAGTCGCCGAGATGAACAAGCCGTGGAGCAACGGCGCGACCCAGACCGCCCCGGGCTACACGTCCGGCCAGCTTATGTGCATGGGCGGCGTCGACAGGGACGGCAACGACGCCTCCAACCGCGTCACCTACATGATGCTCCAGTCCACGGCGCGCCTTGTCCTGCACGACCCGCCGCAGACGCTGCGCATCCACAAGAACACCCCGCCGGAGCTGTGGGAAGCGGCGATTGAGACGACGAAAATCGTCGGCGGCCTGCCCACCTTTGAAAACGACGACGTGATTATCCCCGCGCTCTTAAAGCGCGGCATCCCCCTTGAAGACGCCCGCAACTACGCCCCCATCGGCTGCGTCGAACCGGGCATCTGCGGCGCCGACTGGCCCGCGTGCGGCGGCACCGGCAGCATGTCCTACATCAACATGCCCAACGCCGTCCTTCTCGCCATCAACAACGGCCGCCTGCCCTCCGCGATGTACAACCCGCGCACGGGCAGCATGATGGAAACGCCTCAGGCCGGCCTCCCCACGGGCTACCTCTATGAGATGGAGAGCTTCGAGCAGGTCAAGGAAGCGTACCTCAAGCAGCTTGAGTACTTCGTCAAGTGGCACGTGATGACTATCAACAACGCCGAATACATCACCCGCGAGGTTATGCCGCTGCCCGTCGTGTCGGCCACGATGGAAGGGTGCATGGAAAAGGGCATGGACGTCATGTACGGCGGCGCGAAATACAACGGCACCGGCGTGCCCGGCATCGGCATCGGCAACGTCACCGACTCCCTCTTCATGATCAAGCACCTGTGCTTCGACACGAAGAAGTGCACCACCCGCGAGCTGTACGACGCCCTGATGAACAACTGGAAGGGCTACGAAGACCTGCAGCAGTATATCAAGAACGAATGCCCGCATTACGGCAACGCCAATCCGGAAGTGGACGAGATCGCAAGATGGGCCAGCGAGGAGTATGCCAAGATCGTCACCTCGCTCACCGGCCCGCGCGGCCGTTACACGGCGGGCATGTACCCCGTCACCGCCCACGTCCTGTTCGGCGCCATGACCTCCGCCACGCCGGACGGCCGCAGCGCCGGCGTCCCGCTGGCCGACGGCATCTCCCCCGTGCAGCAGATGGACAAAAACGGGCCGACGGCCGTCATCGCCTCCGTCGCCACCATCGACCAGACGCTGTTTGCCAACGGCACGCTGCTCAACATGAAATTCAGCCCCTCCTCCCTCAACGGCGAGGACGGCGTGAGGAAGCTTGCCCAGCTCATTCAGACGTACTTTGACCTGGGCGGCATGGAGCTTCAGATTAACGTTGTCTCCGCCGACACGCTCAGGAAAGCGCAGAAAAATCCCGAGGAGTACAAAAACCTCGTCGTGCGCATCGCGGGCTTCTCGGCCTACTTCGTCGAGCTCAACCTCGCATGCCAGGAGGACCTTATTGCCCGCACCGAGCTTTCGCTCTGATATTAAATCCCCCTTCAAGGGCGCCGCTTATAACGCGGCGCCCTTGTTTTTTGCCCAGGCTCTCTTTGAGCGGCTCTTCAAATGGCACCGCGCGTTTTGACAAACCGACCAAAATCCGCTTTGCGCGCGGCGCGCTTTTTTACTTGACTTGTTGATAAGTATATCTTATTATTTAATTAGTAATATTTATTTTAAGCGCCACGCGCCTGGCCGAATGGCCGGAAAGGAGGCTTATCCATGATCCACGTATCTATCCCAAAAAACAACAAAGCCCCGAAAGGGCGCGCGCGGGCCGTCCTCTCCGGGCTGCTTATTCAGCTGTGCGTCGGCATCATCTATCTCTGGAGCGTGTTCAAGGCGCCGGTTGCCGCCACCTTCGGGTGGAGCCTTGCCGGCGCGAACATGGTCTCCTCCGTCATGATGCTCGCCTTCGTGCTGGGGAACCTCGTGGGCGGCGCGCTGCAGGACAGGACAAGCCCCCGGCGCGTCGCGGCCGTCGGGTGCCTGATGTTTTGCGGCGGGATTTTCGCGACGGCTTTCCTCACGGCGCGCACCGTCTCCCTCATTTACCTCACCTACGGCGCCGTCGCCGGGCTTGGCAGCGGCTTTGCCTACGCGAGCGTCATCTCCTGCGTGCAAAAGTGGTTTCCCGGCCGGTGCGGCTTTGCATCGGGCCTTGCCGTCTCCGCCTTCGGGTTGTCGACCGTCGTGTTCGGGCCCGTCTCCCAATGGCTTTTAAGCCTTTTTGAAACCGGCCCGGCGGGCGGGGCTTTGCCGGCGTATAACCTCACCGCCGTGTTTTGTATCCTTGCCGGCGCGTTTTTCCTCGTGACGATGCCCGCCTGCTCTCTCCTGCGCTTGCCCCCCGCCGCGCCCGCCGCCCCCGCGGGTAAGGCGCAACCCGCCGCGCGGCGTGACCTTACGCCGCGTGAGCTTGTCAGGACGCCGGCGTTCTGGCTCATCACGCTCAACATCTTCTTCATCAACGGCACGTGGAACCTCATCGTCCCGCTCATCAAAGACCTCGGCGTCGCGCGCGGCCTTTCCACCGAGGCGGCGGTGCTCACGGTCTCGCTCACGGGGGTATTCAGCGCCGCGGGGCGGCTTGTCATGGCGGCGGTGTCGGACAAAATCGGGCGCATCCCCGCCCTCCTTATCCTCGCGGGCGCGACCTTTCTCAGCGCCCTTGCCCTGATCGGCGCGGGCGGCGCTTTCTACTCCGCCGCCGTCGTCCTCATCGCCTTCGGGCAGGGCGGGCCTTCGGCCATCCACCCCGCCGTCGTGACGGACATCTTCGGCCCCGCCTTTTCCGGGACGAACTACGGCTTTGCCATGCTCGCCCTCGGCGTCTCCTCCGTCGTGTTCAACGCGCTGTCAAACCTGCTCTATCGCCTGACGGGCGGCTACACCGCGACGTTCCTCATGGCCGCCTGCACCGCCCTCATGCCGGCGCTGCTGATGGCCCTGCTCCGCCGCTGCCTGAAGAAAGAGGAAGCGGCCCTTTCAGCCGAAAGCACGCTCGCCGCGTAACTTTCGCAGCATAAATAATTATATGAAAAACAAAAAACCCTGTGACGGCCGTCACAGGGTTTTCATCTAAAGCTGCTAGGCAGATTCGAACTGCCGACCTTATCCTTACCAAGGATACGCTCTGCCTCCTGAGCTATAGCAGCGCGTACGACGCATCGCACAGCGCCTCCCTATTATATTGCTCAGCAGGCCAAATGTCAAGAGCCGGCGGCGCAGTTTTAGGTTCGTCAACAGACTTTGCCTTTATTTGGACTGCGAAGAAGCACCCCGCGCCATCATCCCGCGCTTCTTCCAAAGCCTTTATGGGGCAGTCTCCGGCCACACCTGATGCATCCTGCGGCAAATCTCCGAAAACGCGGGCGGCTCCGGCGCGCAAATTGCGAGGCACTCCCCCGAAAGCGGCTCCGTAAAGCGCAGGCACGATGCGTGGAGCGCCTGCGCCGCCGCGCCAAGCGCGTTTGAGAGCGCCCGGGATTCGTCCGTATAGTACAGCCCGTCGCCAAGTATCGGTGTCCCGATGTCAAGCAGATGCACGCGGATCTGGTGCGTCCGCCCCGTCTCAAGCTGAAGGCGCAGGAGCGATACGCGTTTTTCCCCGAGGCGGTATACGCGAAGCGTCTCGTAGTGCGTCACGGCCCGCTGCCCGTCCGCCGCCGTCACGCGGAGCATATCCCGCTCCCGCAGGCGCTTTATGGGCTTGTCCACGGTGCCGCAAAGCGGCTCCGGCACCCCGCAGACAAGGGCGCGGTACTCTTTCCGCGCGTCCTCCCGCAAAAGGGCTTCGGAGGCGAGGGCTTTCATGTACCCGTTCTTCGCGAACAGCACGACGCCGCTTGTGTCCCGGTCGAGGCGGTTGACGGCGTGGCACGTCTCCCCTTCGCCCTTTTCCTTTAAATACCCCGCCACGAAATTGGCAAGCGTCCCCGTGTAGCGTGCAAAGGAGGGGTGCGTGATGAGCCCCGCCGGCTTATTCACGGCCAGCAGCCCCTCGTTTTCAAATAAAATCTCAATCGCGCCCCGCTCCGGCACGTTCCCGCTCGGCTCTTCCCCGGCGAGCACGTCCACGCGCACCACATCCCCCGGAGAGAGGACGTAATCGGCAAACACAGCCTTGCCGTCCACTTCTATCGCGCCGCAGCGCTTGAGCCGCCGCGCGAGCGTCTGGGATATGCGCATCTCCCGCCGCAGCACGGAGTAGACCTTCCGGCCCGCGTCCTCCGCCCGCGCCGTATATGTGAGAATCACGTCTTTTCCTCCCGCGCCTTACCGCAGCGCCTCGAGTGCCTGCACGAGCTCCTCAAAGTGCATCCCGTGCGAGGCCTTGACGAGGACGTTGTCGCCCGGCCGTATCAGGCGGGGCAGTGCGCTGATAAGCGCCGCCTTGAGCGGGAAATGCCACGCCTCGACTTCCTGGCCCGTCGAGATGAGGCCCTTGAAAATAAACTCAGCCTTCTGCCCGCAGCAGATCAGGCAGTCGACGCCGCAGCGCGCGGCAAACTCCCCGATTTCGCGGTGGAGTCTGTCGCTCTCCTCGCCCAGCTCGAACATATCGCCAAGGAGGGCGACTTTCCGCCCCTCGAGGGCGGAAAGAGACGTGAGCGCCGCGCGCATGGAAGTGGGGTTGGCGTTGTAGCAGTCGTCGATGAGGGTGATGTAGCCGGTGCTCACGACGCGCGCGCGCCGCCCGACGGGCCGAAAGTCCATCAGCCCGCGGACAATCTCCTCGACCGGAACGCCCAGCGCGTTTCCCACCGCCGCCGCGGCAAGCGCCCCGTAGACAAGATGCGTCCCGAAGGCATGCACCCGCGCGTCAAACCGCGCGTCGCCGCGCGCGACGGTAAACTCCACAAACGGCTCCGCCCCGTCCATCCTCTGGCGGACCGACTCGGCGCGCACATCGCAGCGCGCGCCCATGCCGAAGGTCACGACGGGCACGCCCGGGTCATATTGAGACAGGAGCGCGTCGTCGCCGTTCAAAACCGCAAGCCCCTTGGGCGTCATATACTCGAACACCTCCGCCTTGGCGCGGAGCACGCCCTCGAGGCTGCCGAGGTTTTCAAGGTGGCTGTGCCCGATGGCGGTGATGACGCAGATGTCGGGCCGCACCATCTTCGCGATGCGGCGCATCTCGCCGAAATTGCTGATGCCCATCTCGACGACGGCCGCCTCGTGCTCCTCCTGAATGGAAAGGAGCGTGAGCGGCACGCCGATTTCGTTGTTGAGGTTCTCCTCCGTTTTCAGGACGTGGTAGCGCGTCGACAGCACGGCGGCGATCATCTCCTTTGCCGACGTCTTGCCGACGCTGCCCGTCACGCCGACAACGGGGATCTGAAGCTGCCGGCGGTAATACTCCCCGAGGGCTTTGAGGGCGTCGAGGGTGGAGTCGACGAGAACGTGCGGCTTATCCTCCGCGTCCGGCGGGGTGCGCTGGCACAGGCAGCACGCCGCCCCCGACACATACGCCCGCGCGGCGAAATCGTGCCCGTCGACGCGCTCGCCGCGGATGCATACGAAAAGGCTCCCCTCGGTGACGTGCCGGTCGTCCCGCACGACGGAGGTAATCGGCGCGTGCCGGGCGCTCTCCGGCCCCACATAGCGCCCGCCCACCGCTCTGGCGACGATGTCCGGCGTGAGCTTTTTCAATGCCATCTACTTCACCTCGTACTTTTTCAGGGACAGATCCACGATCATCCGGCACAGCTCGTCGTACGAGATCCCGACCGCCGCCGCCTCCTGCGGGAGCAGGCTCGTGGGCGTCAGCCCCGGCAGGGTGTTCCCCTCGAGGCACCAGACTTCGCCCTGCGCGTCCACAATAAAGTCCATGCGGCCGTAGACTTCAAAGCACAGCGCCTCGTAAACGCGCTCGGCGGCGCGCTGCAGCCGCTCGGTGATCTCGTCGGGCAGGTCGGCCGGACAGTATTCGTCGGTCAGCCCGCTCTGGTACTTGTTCCTGTAGTCGTAAAACCCCGATTTCGGGCAAATCTCGATAACGGGCAGCGCCTTGCCGTCGAGGACGCCGACGTCGCACTCCCGCCCTTTGACGTACTGCTCGGCGATGACAAAGTCGTCGTATTGGAAGGCTTGCTCCAGCGCCGCGGGGTAGTCTTTCGCGTCAAAGACGATGGACGTCCCGATGGAGCTGCCGCCGGAGCGGGGCTTGACGACGCAGGGAAAGCCGATGCTCTCCGCGAGTCCGCCCTTTTTCAGCAGGATGCCGCGCGGCGTTTTGATACCGTTTTGCTGCATGATCTGCTTGGCGATCCATTTATCCATGGCGATGGCGCTGCCGAGGCAGCCCGTGCCCGTATATTTGATGCCGGCAAGGTCGAACACCGCCTGAATTTTGCCGTCCTCCCCGTCCCGCCCGTGCAGGGCGATAAAGACGATGTCCGCCGCGCGGCAGACTTCGACGACGTTGTCCCCCATGCGGCTGTCATTGGCCTGCCCGCGCGCGCGGCGCAGCGCCTCAAGGTCCGGCACCGTCTCGCCCACGGCGGCGACGGTGATCTCCTCCTGCCGCGTAAAGATTTCAGACGGGTCGCTGTAAGGGCGCGGGTACCCGAAATACAGGTCCATGAGCACCACGTTATGTCCCAGCCGCCGCAGCGCCGCAGCCGCCATAGTTCCCGATGTAATCGATACGTCGCGTTCCGCGGAAAGCCCGCCGCACAGCACGATAATGTTCATCGCACGCCTCCGATGAGAGATTAAAAACACTAATTGTAAGCGTTTTCTCATACTATACACCAAGATGGTGGAATATACAATCAAAAAAACTGTTGACAATCTTCACCCCGTCCCGTATAATAATCTTCGCCGTCATGACGAATACGGCGGCATAGCTCAGCTGGCTAGAGCACACGGTTCATACCCGTGGTGTCACTGGTTCAAATCCAGTTGCCGCTACCAAAGCCGGGGGCGGCTCGCTCTACCCCCGGTTTCATATTCGGCCCGTTGGTCAAGTGGTTAAGACACCGCCCTTTCACGGCGGTAACACGAGTTCGAATCTCGTACGGGTCACTCCCCGCGGTGCGGCGGTTTGTCGCCGCGGGCTTTTATTTTTCGGAGGCTTAGCTCAGCTGGTTAGAGCGCCTGCTTCACACGCAGGAGGTCACTGGTTCGAGTCCAGCAGTCTCCATACCGCAATAATCCCTGCAGCCGTCCGGCTGCAGGGATTTTATTTTTATTATCGCCGGATAATGCGCTCACCATTGATATTTTTGCGCCCTTAAGCGGCGCTCTATTTGTCCCGTCGGCCTGCCCGGCGCGCTAAGCCGCGGCCTTACCAGATTGCTCATCGACCAGCCTTCGTACCAAAAAGCCCGCGGCTTCATATATATAATACGGGCGGGGCGAAACGCCGCCGCCGTCGCCGCCTTATGGGCGTCTTTGACGCCGGAACAAAAGCGCGAAGGCCCGCCGGCCGACCTTTCGTGAGCCGGCCTGAAAGGAGTAAAAATGGACGATAAACTGCTGCCTTGCCCCTTCTGCGGAGCGGAAGCGAAGCTGCTTTGCCACTCAGGCGCCTGGCGCGTTGTCGACACAAATTACAAGTGCGATATCCAGCCGAGCGAAAAGTGGTTTGCCACCGAGGAAGAAGCGATTGCGGCCTGGAACAGGCGCAAGCCCGAGATCGTCTACTGCCGGGACTGCAAATACGGCAAACAAAACGCTTTCCAGGTTGGCCTGGTGCTCTGTCAGAACGAGTTCTTCCGCCGATACAGGCTCTTTTCCGAAGACGATTACTGTTCATTCGGCGAAAAACGCGCGCCCGAGGAAAACGATACATAAATTCAGCCGCGCCCGGCAACCTAAGGGTAAAAGGCGCGGCTTTTTTATGCCCGCCGCGCATCTTATGTCACCGTTGCCAAGAACAACAAGCATCCGGCGCGTGTTTTTGGTAATTTATATAAATTTCGTCCGGTTAAGCCGTTAATGAAAAAAAGTGTTACACTTTGTCGAATCCTGTGGTAAAATCCTTAGTAATTACGGCTTGCTTTGCCGGAGTCGTCGCAAAGGCCACCCCCGCGGGATTCCGGCGTATCCGCATGCCCAAAAACTGGACAGGCTTACTCCCAGGCCCAAACTGAATTAGAGGAGGAAAAACACATAATGGAAACAAAGGTAACCGGTTACTTGCCAGATGAGAGACCGCCGTTTTGGAAACTTATCCTCTACGCGCTGCAACAGGTCGTCGTCATGTTCCCCGCAACCATCCTCGTTGCGCTCATCTCCGGCTTCCATCTCGACACGACGATTTTCGCGAGCGGTCTTGCCACGCTGTGCTTCATCCTCGTGACAGGCCGGAAAATCCCGCTCTATTTCGGTTCGAGCTTTGCTTATCTCTCCGCCATCATCGGGCTGACGGGCGGCGTCGAGTTCGGGCAGGTCATGCCCAGCGAGATGATTTCCGCCGTGCAGTTCGGCATTATGGCGTCCGGCCTTGTGTCGATTGTGGCCGGCCTGATTGTCCGCCGCTTCGGCCGCGACAAGATTGAAAAAGTCCTGCCCGCTCCGGTTACCGGCTCCGTCGCGATTATCATCGGCCTGACCCTCGCCGCCACCGCGCTGAAGGACGCCGCCCCCGTTCAGGGCGCCGCGGACATCACGGGCTCCGACTGGGTCTGGGTCGTCTCCCTCATCACCATGCTGGCGACGATTTTTGCTTCCGTGTACCTGAAGGGAATCTGGGGCCAGCTCCCGCTTCTCATCGGCCCGGCCATCGGCTGCCTTGCGGCGTTTGTCGTCTACCTCATCACGGGCGAGTCCCTGTTCCGCACGCTGCCGGAAAGCGCCGCGCCGGACATCGTCCTTGTCCCCGGGTTGCTTTCCGTCCCGCACATCACCCTGCCTCGGTTTTCAGGCGCGGCCGTCGCGGCGCTCATGCCAATCGCGCTGGCCACCATCCCGGAGTCGACGGCGCACGTCTTCCAGCTTGATATCTACGTCAACAGCCTCGCGCGCAAAATGGGCAAGAAGGAATACGACATCGGCAATCGCCTCGGCGACAACCTCATCGGCGACGGCATCGGCGACATCATCGCCGGCCTCATCGGCGGCCCGGGCGGCACGAACTACGGCGAGAACATCAGCGCGATGGCCATCACGAAAATCTTCTCCGTCCCCGTGCTGATCTGCGCGGCCATCCTCGCGATGATCATCGCCTGCTTCACCCCGCTCGTCAATGTCATTTACGCGATTCCCCAGGCCGTCATCGGCGGCATCGAAATCTACCTCTTCGGCGCCATCGCCGCGCAGGGCATCGCCATCATGATCGAAAACAAAGCCGATATGTTCGACGCGAAGAACATCGCCGTCATCGCCGTGATTATGATTATCGGCCTCGGCGGCCAGTACCAGTTCGGCGGCAACATCCCCTTCTTCGGCATTGAAGTGCCGTGCGTCGCCGGCGCGGCAATCGTCGGCATCGTGCTCAACCTCCTGCTCTCCATCGGCAGAAAGAAGGAAACTGCGTAAAGCTCAAAGCCCCGCCTTCCGGCGGGGCTTTTTTTCTGCGGCGGCAGTTATGGCGCGGCGTTCTTGGCTTTCCCGATTGGTGATATTTTCGCCGTGCAGGGAAGGCTTGACATGATGAGGCCCAGCCGGGTAATGCCGTCTTTCCTCTTTTTGCGGGTCTGTATTGAAAGTCCAATAATTTTACTACATAAATGGTGTCGGAAAAATAATGAAAAATGTTTCTTGTTGGATTATACTGGTTTTAGCTGGTATTACATTCTAAGGAGGTTAAACTATGGGATCCTGGCATGAATACCTTTTGGCCCA
>Ga0134101_1000811_pt1 | contig 30614 bp, 21 predicted proteins | sample 12_3_2metaG_FD_94446 | JGI IMG/M metagenome (GOLD analysis project Ga0134101, IMG submission 94446) | Switchgrass degrading microbial communities from high solid loading bioreactors in New Hampshire, USA - 12_48_3.3_201_A2 metaG | ecosystem: Engineered > Bioreactor > Semi-continuous > Anaerobic...
ATTCCACATAGTATCCCTTTTTCGTTCGATATTCAGTTTTTAGTACCGTTCCCGCTTGCCCGCTGCCATAAAAACATTGATTTTACTGGGTTTCTTCATGTTTTCTTATGTCACCGCGGCTAAGGGGGAGTCTTTTAATTTAATGGCATAAGCCTTCTACGCATATAGAAATGTGCCTCTATAGAACCCACTATTCATAATCCACAACATCTATCCAGTGCAGTAATAATTCCCTTTCTGCCTCCTTGCCTTTTACAAGCTGCGATGCAGCTACAATTGAAATCCACTTCTGAACATACTGTTTCGCAGTGTCACTCTTTTTGCAGAACAAATTCAAATACTTATCTGCTCTGTTCGACTCACCTGCAAGCCAGAACAGAAGGTATGTTCTTGCGGCATCGGCACTGGCATTTCCCTGGGTAGCATGGGACCAGTCAAGGATATAGGGTGTATTATCCTTTGAGATAATAATATTGCTCGGATTAAAATCTCCATGGCATACCTTGTCGTGTTCGGGCATACTTCCAAGCCTTGTATGAAGCTCGTAGCGGGTTGTAGCATCAAGCCCGGTTTGAGAAATCTTTCTGTGCATCTTATCCTTGAGCTTGTTCAGCAAAGGAGCTTTTTTGCTTAAAACCTCCAGCTGAATATCAACAAACAGGTTCAGGTATTCGTCATATTTGTGGGGATTCTCCTTCATTAGCTGCTCCAAGGTTCTTCCCTCAATGAACTCCGTCACAATTGCCCATTTCTCGTCAATTTTTGTAACCTCCAAAAGCTTGGGAATATTGAGACCGGTTTCTTCCACCCTTGCCTGATTTAAAGCTTCATTTAACACATTTGCTTTTGAATAGTTACTGTTAAAAACCTTGATTGCTTTGTCTCCATCCCTGTAAACCGTCTTATCCGTTCTTACTGCTATAACCTTTTCAAGCTTCATTATTTTGCACCTCCATAATAAGCGTTAAGATACATTTGCTTAATTTCACTCATGAGCGGATACCTTGGATTTGTACCGGTGCACTGGTCATCAAAAGCCTGTTCCGTCATTTCATCCAATCTGTCCAAAAATTCCTTTTCATCTATACCATAATCCTTAATAGTCTTCTTCATTCCGACTTTCTCTTTAAGCTCTTCAATAGCTTTAATTAAGTTTTCAAGCTTTTCTTCATTATTCTTGCCCTTGATACCAAGGTAATCGGCAATCTCAGCATACCGTGCCAGTGTATGAGGATGGTCATACTGTGGGAAAGTTCCCATTTTTACCGGAGCCTCCACTGCATTAAATCTCATTACTTCAACTATCATAAGAGCATTGGCAACTCCATGGGGCAAGTGGAAGAAAGCACCCAGTTTATGGGCCATTGAGTGGCATACTCCCAGGAATGCATTGGCAAAAGCCATACCTGCCATTGTTGCGGCATTAGCCATTTTTTCCCTCGCAACCGGATCCTCCGAACCGTTCTCATACGCCCGGGGCAAATATTCAAATATCATCTTTATTGAACGAAGAGCCAGGCTGTCGGTGTAATCGGTAGCAAGCATTGAAGCATATGCCTCCAACGAGTGAGTCAGAGCATCTATACCGGATGCACTGGTAAGCCCTTTCGGTGCATTCATCATCAAATCGGCATCTACGATAGCCATATCCGGCATCAATTCATAGTCCGCAAGGGGATATTTCACCCCGGTCTTTTCATCGGTGATAACCGCAAAGGGCGTTACCTCAGAGCCTGTACCTGCCGATGTGGGAATTGCAATAAAGTATGCCTTCTCACCCATCTTGGGGAAAGTGTAAACCCTCTTTCTGATATCTGCAAATCTCATTGCCATATCCATAAAATCCACTTCCGGATGTTCATACATTACCCACATTATTTTAGCTGCATCCATAGCTGATCCGCCACCCAATGCTATAATGGTATCCGGCTGGAAAGCTGACATTTCAGCCGCACCGGCCTTGGCACATGCAAGGGATGGATCGGGAGCAACATCAAAGAAGGTCTTGTGTTTTATTCCCATTTCGTCCAGTTTATCCGTAACCGGTTTGGTATAACCGTTTTCGTACAAGAATGTATCCGTTACAATAAATACTTTCTTTTTGTTCATTACATTCTTAAGCTCATCCAAAGCAACAGGCAGACAACCTCTTTTAATGTATACCTTTTCAGGCGTTCTGAACCAAAGCATGTTTTCTCTCCTCTCGGCAACTGTTTTAATGTTCAGCAAATGCTTAACTCCGACATTATCGGAAACCGAATTTCCTCCCCACGAACCGCAGCCAAGGGTAAGGGACGGAGCAAGCTTAAAGTTGTACAAATCGCCGATACCTCCATGGGACGACGGAGTGTTGATTAACACACGGCAGGTCTTCATTCGTGCCGCGAATTTATCAAGCTTTTCCTTCTGGGTTACGGTATTAATATACAGTGATGAGGTATGTCCCAAGCCACCGTCGGCAATCAATCTCTCCGCTTTTTCCAAGGCGTCGTCAAAATCCTTTGCCTTGTACATTGCCAGAACAGGAGACAGTTTCTCATGGGCAAATTCTTCGGAAATATCCACACTGGTTACTTCACCGATTAGAATTTTAGTGCTCTCCGGCACTTCAAAACCTGCAAGCTTTGCAATTGTAGTTGCCTTTTGTCCCACTATTTTTGCATTTAATGCACCGTTTATAATAATGGTTTTTCTTACCTTTTCGGTTTCTTCCTTGTTCAGGAAATAGCAGCCCCTGTCGGCAAATTCCTTCTTAACCTCTTTATATATGCCCTCCAAAACAATAACCGACTGCTCCGAGGCACAAATCATACCGTTATCAAAGGTTTTCGAATGTATAATCGAGTTCACTGCCAAAAGAATATCCGCAGAATCATCAATTATTGCAGGAGTATTCCCCGCTCCGACACCGATAGCCGGTTTACCCGAAGAATAAGCTGCTTTAACCATGCCGGGTCCGCCTGTGGCAAGAATGATATCCGCCTCTCTCATCACCATATTGGTAAGCTCCAGGCTGGGCACATCTATCCAATCGATAATACCTTCCGGTGCCCCGGCTTCAACCGCCGCCTCCAAAACAATTTTCGCAGCTTCAATGGTTGAATTCTTTGCTCTCGGATGAGGACTTATGATGATGGCATTTCTTGTCTTTAAAGCAATAAGAGTTTTAAAAATAGCCGTTGACGTAGGGTTGGTGGTAGGTATGACTGCCGCAATTACACCCACCGGCTCCGCTATTTTTTTAATACCGAATGCAGTGTCCTCCTCAATTACACCGCAGGTTTTTGTATTTTTATATGCATTATAGATATATTCCGCAGCATAGTGGTTTTTGATGACTTTGTCCTCCACTACTCCCATACCGGTTTCCTCAACAGCCATCTTGGCAAGCGGAATCCTCATTTTGTTAGCAGCCATTGCCGCCGCATAAAAAATCTTGTCAACCTGCTCCTGGGTATAGGTCGCATAAATTTCCTGTGCATCCCTTAAGCGTTTCATTGCATTTCCCAGCGTTTCAACATTGTTTATGACTTCGTATTCTTTTTTCATAGTTTACATCCCCCTTCTTAAAGTCCCTTCTTCTTTATTGCTTCTGCCAAATGAACAGATAGAACTGCAAGCGATGCTGCCATATTCTCCTGTTGAACCAGAATATTATCCGGTACCTTTAGATGCGTAGGTGCAAAGTTCCATATAGCATATATACCACTCTTTACAAGCATATCACACACCATCTGTGCTGCATGGGCAGGAACCGTTATGATGCCGATACGAATTTTCATCCTTTCACACAATTCCGCCATTTTGTCCATGGGCAAAACCTTCTTTCCGCATATTTCAGTTCCAACCTTACTTTCATCCACATCAAAGGCGGCAACAATATTTAACCCGTATTCCTTGAACCCGTCATAGGACATCAGAGCTCCTCCAAGCCTTCCTGCACCTACAATTATGGCATCATTTAAATCGTCATATCCCAGAAAGCTCTCTATATCCTTTATTAACTCCTCAGTAACATATCCCAGCTTGGGACGGCCTTTTTTACTAACACAGGCCAGGTCCTTTCTAACCTGCACATCATTTAATCCCAATGCCATGGCAACCGTTGTTGCAGATACATACTCGTTATCACCTTCAGGCAAAGACTTTAAGTAACTTAAATATGAAGGTAATCTCATAAGAGTCTGTTTTGATATACTTTTCGGATTCATAGTTACCTTAGTTCCTTTCTTGTATTTGTCTAAATTGAATATTTCTTTTTATCACCCTTACCGTTTTCTCTTTTTCACTTTTAAAGCCACTATAGTTTGCTTCATATTCGTATTTTTTTATCGATAATATTTTACCGATATTTATTTATCGATATTATTGTACTGTTTTTCCGAAGCAAAGTCAATTGTTATTATGTATATTTTGGCAACCATAAAATTCCAACATTTGCACAAAAAACTCAGGAGCATGAATCTCCTGAGTTTTCGCGAGTACTAATCGTTAATTTGCTTTATCTCTCTACCGGTAGAACACCGGTCCGTCATCAATCGGCTTAATAAGGAAGTTTGGGTATTTTACGAAGTATATATCTTTTTAGTATTGATACATCTAAAGAATCAATCACTCCGTCTTCATTCACATCTGCCAACCTTTTCGCAATTTTAGAATCGTCAATTTTTCTCAATACATATCTCTTCAAAACTGTCAAATCAAGGGAATCTACCAAACCGTCTTCGTTTACATCACCACACAAACCTACCGAAGCAGTCGGTGACGGAGACGGAACAGGTGTCGGATCCGGTATAGAATGTGAAGGCATTGAAGGATCTATCTTCATTGAAGAATCTCCAAAGAAGCGGTATAACCCTGCACAAGCTCCGACAAATGCAGCATTATAGTCAATTGCAACTTCGTTATAAACATAGTCTTCTGTCTTGTCAATGTGTTGATCGCCTAAATCGGGACCACCAACCAATGCACCGTACAATACATGTTTATGCGGAGACGGGTCATGGCAATCTTTTAAACCTGAAGCCGCTCTGTGGTGCGGGTATTTTACCGAATTACTGCTGTAACCCACGATGTAACAACGATTTATAGGGTTATTGCCCATTAAATATTCCATTTGCGACTTTGCCCAAGTACTGAATTTTGAAGGAGTATCCCCATGATGCTTGTCATAGACAAGGGCTATGAGCTGGGCTGCAGTATTATATCTGGCAGAACCCCACTGATTAAGGAATGCATACCCGCCCGGCGTTTTTGGAACGGATGTCATCCACTTATTTACCATATCCTCTACAGGTTTCCAGAAATTAATTTCCTCATAAGGATTCTTATTGGAAGCTTTCTTGTACCTGTCTTCAAAGTCTTGACTGTTTTTGTCATACAAATCATTTGCTTCAGCCAAGATACATGCTACTCCTGACCATACATCGTTCCAGCAATGTACCCATCCCGGAGGAGCATAGTAATCATAGTATTTAAATGCTTCTTCCAAATACTGATCATCCTGGGTTGCTAAATAAAGCCATGCTGCCGCCCAGCAATAATCGTCCTGCCATTTGGAAGAATCATAGAAACCTCCGCATCCCTGGTCATTAACCGCTTTTCCGTTCTTTTTCGCAAAATCAAATAAAGCTTTTGCATAATCAAGGCTCTTAGCTGCATATTGAGGGTCTGTGTCCTTGAAATTAAAGTAATTGACCGTCAGGGAAGCTGCCGTTGCCGAAATAACGTCAGTTGAAGGCAACTGCTGAGTTGCAAACCATCCTTTTCTCGGCATGGAGTCATTTTCCGGTGCATCCCAAAAACCATGGTCAATGTTACCGTCACCCACCTGATAACAGAATGCCACTACATTACCGGAGCTATCCCGGAAAGTACATTTCATAAAATAGTCATTGAAGTACCTCAAAATTACCTCTGCATGTACATTCTGTCCTGTTGCTATAAACTGATCCCTAAACTCGTAATAACCCCATCCCACTGTGGAAGCAGCGTAAGCCTCAGGCAAACCGAATTTTACATGGTCACCCGCATCGTGAAAACCGCCGGAAACATCAACCTTACCGTTTCCGTCGGGGTCAAGTATACTTTTATTGCTGCTTATGAAACCGTCGGACATATTGGTGTTTTGAGAGTCCAGTCGAAGCTCCGCATCATAAACATGGCAATTGCTTCTCCAGTCAAGCAAATTATTCTGATTAACACCGGTTCCGCACATATTCGCATCATAGAAAAATAGAGAATACTGCAAAGCCTTAGCAAAGTTGACTTCTGCTGCAGCATTGAGGCTTATGGTGTTAAAAGAGATAACCATTGTAGCCAGAATAACAAAACTAACAATCATAGCCCCTTTTCTCCGTGAAATTAACCTTTTCATTTTATCCCTTCCTTCCTAAAAATTAAAATTTTATGTAAATTAAATTAAGAGACAACTTGCTACAAAGCACCGTTTTTATTGACAGTACTATAATCTTTCAAAACTGCATGGCAAAGCAATTCCCTTATTGAAAAACAGATATAGAGCAAAATCGGTATGAAGAATATAACAAGACGGCTGGCTTTTCTAAAGCAATTAGAATAATTCGTTCGTTATTGGAAGAATAATATTGCTGCAAATAATAATATTCCATTATTCAACATGTAGGTACTTTATAACAAAACATGTTTTATTTATCCGTCACGATAACAGCACTTTTGATGCATCTACCCCTATTAAAAAATAAATCGTTTTAAAGACACAATTTTATCTTTCATATTTATCTTACTATATATTTCTTCACATTACAATTAAATTATAGCAGTCGGGTATATAAAAAATGAAGAGAATATTTTATTAAAAAAGTGCAAAGCCTGTAATACTTGGTGGAATCGAGCTAAATCCGTTTACGGAAATGAAAACTCCACTCTCCACTTCGTACTAACAGGCCCTATTTTTTCATAATTTTTCACTCTCGTTTTTATTTATGTAAATAAAGTTTGCTATAGTTCCCTCCATAAAGGTATTTCCACAATTACTTTGAACAAATCCCCATCTATTTGTATATCGAGTTTTCCCTGCTGAACAATTGCCAAGCTTTGAGCAATAGACAAGCCCAAGCCCGATCCTTCCGTTGTCCTGGATGTGTCACCCCTAACAAATCTTTCAGTCAATTGCTCTGCCGGTATCTCAAGAGGAACAGCCGATATGTTTTTTATGGTCAGTATACCGTTTGTTTCATTTTTTGATATATTAACATATACTCTTGAACCCGGCATCGAGTGTTTTACGACATTTGACAAAAGGTTCTCGATTATTCGCCACATATGCCTTCCGTCAGCCAGCACAAATATGTTTTTGTCGTCAGCGTTAATACGAATATCAAGCCCGGCTTTTTCCGCCTTTTCCTGATACTCTCCATACGCCTGATTAACAAGCTCATGTAAATCCATCTTTTCCAAATTGACTGCTATGTTCCCGCTGGAGGCTTTGCTGGCTTCCACCAGATCCTCAATGAGCACCTTCAGTCTTGCGGATTTTTCCTCAAGAATGCCTATATATTCTTGTGCTTTTTTGTTTTCGATCTTTTCCGTTTTAAGCAAATCAACATAGTTTATTATTGAGGTCAATGGAGTCTTCAAATCATGGGATACATTGGTGATCAATTCGGTTCTCATGCGTTCTCCCCTAATCGCATTGTCCACTGCTTTTTTTAAGCCTCCCTGAATATTGCATATATTTTCGGCAAAAGCAGCAAATACAAGTGACATCTTATCGCTGTTCATTTTATAGTCGAGGTTGCCTTTAGAAATCTGCTTAGTTCCTTCCATAATTATTGAAAGAGACTTCAAGGCTTTTGCTGTAAAAAGGAAGGCTAAAGCATTTATTCCGGCCATCAAAAAAAACATATAATAAAATTTTTGCGTGTCATAATAATAAAGGCTGTATTCACCAACAAAATAGGCTAAAATAGCATTTGCAAAGGCATAAACCGGGAGCAGTAAAAGAATCCATACCCTAAATATCTTGCCGTTAAAACAAAGCTTTATGAACTCTTTTATTTTTCGCAAAACCTTCATAACCAATATGTTCTCTGTGACTTTTCCTGCCCTTTTCCGTCTCACTAATGACAGGGAATAGCTCAGCCCGGTGAAGAAAGCCAGGCTCAACACAACTATAATGATAAATAAACTTCCTGTTTCATTGACGTAGAATGAATCCATGGTTTGAATGAAACAGTAACCATATGCTGCCAATAACATAAGCACAAACAGAGTAAGCACGTCTATATATATTCTGTCTAAAAACTTCAGGGGCAATTTCTCGCCCTTTTCATTTTTTCCGGTGGCAAAACAAAGGTATGCCAGCACCACCAACATTAGTATAAAACCTATTATCATTGAAGGAATTACAATCGCTGATGTTGTCTTAATCCTATTATATTGAATAAAATCATCGTAAAATTCGTCACCGGGTTTTAATGGCTCAATGACTGCAGCATGGACTTCATACGGTGTCCCTTCCATTCTTTTCATTATTTCATACTCATGATATATCCAATCATTACTTAATTCACTTTTATTTATATACACGTAATGGTTTTGTTTTTTCAATAATTCAATGGGATTGTCTTCTTTTACATTCGTTATAATTTCGCCCGTTTCCGTATTCTTTATATAATAAGCAAAATTTACAACTTTAGAAAGCGTTCGAGTTGAATTATAAAAAGCAACTATTTTATAGTCAACAATGTGATCATCTTCTTCCGTACTCGAAGCCCTAATTTCTTCTTCATTTTTTGCACCTTTCACCCAAATGTAATAGTCCACAACACTTAAAACATGGGATGAAAAATTAGATACATTCTTCGGATAACTATAAAAACTTTCACAAGATATGATCAGATTATTTTGTATGAGAAAGGCAGCACCTCCAAATACGCACAAGAAACACATCCACGCCAAAATAGCAGCAAACACCTTTGTACCCTTTTTATATTTAATATTTTTCAATTTTATATCCAATACCCCACACCACCTTTAAATATTTTGGTTCTTTCGGATTAATCTCGATCTTCTCCCTTATTCGCCGGATATGCACGGCAACTGTATTTTCCGACGAATATGCCGGTTCCTTCCACACGTTTTCATATATTTGATCAATGGAAAACACCTTGCCCATATTCTGCATAAGGAATAAAACAATGCCGTACTCTGTTGCCGTAAGCTTTACTACTTCCCCGTCAATTCTCAATTCCTTTGCCTCTTCATCAAGCTCCAATCCGCCGGTTTTCAATACCCCTTTCTTTTCCGTTGCTCCTCCGAGCAAAGTATACCGTCTTAGCTGCGACTTGACTCTTGCTATAAGCTCCAAGGGATTGAAAGGCTTTGTTACATAATCGTCGGCACCAAAGTTAAGACCTATTATCTTGTCTGTGTCCTCGGACTTTGCTGATAACATTATTATGGGTATATTTAATTCTTCACGGATTTTTACGGTTGCAGTCAAACCGTCCAATTCAGGCATCATCACATCCATTATAACCAGATGGATTTTTTCCTGCTCCAAAGCCTTAAGTGCCTGCTTCCCCGTATATGCTTTGACTACACTATAGTTTTCCTGTTTCAAGTAAATTTCCAGTGCATCAACTATCGCCTTATCGTCATCGCACACCAAAATATTAAATTTATCCATATGTATAGGCCTCCAGTCCCTTTTCAAAAATATACATGCCCTATCACCTGCCTTTTTTCTTTAGCATACCAGGCAGATTTTACAAAACACCTCATAAAATTCTTAAGACTTTATTAAGATTTGGTAATTAGTTTAAAAAAAATATTAATGGGTGAAATTTTTTAAAGCCACTGAAAATTATATCGTTTTTCAGTGGCTTTTTAAATCATTATAACTCACTAATTTTTAAGGGAATTCATAATACATGTAAATTTCTTCAACCTTCCCGTTTTTAACCTCAAAAAAAAGGTACAGATATTTATCACTTTTCTCAGGATAAAGATATGCACAATTCATCTCATCCGTCCTTCCGTCAAGAGCCATAATAACTTCAGGATATTTCTCTTTCAATGTCTCTACCGTATCCCCTACTTTTACGCCCCTTGCACTGGTGTAACTTGGGTTTGTGGTTTTTACTTTATACACATAGAAACTCTTTCCGTTTCCCTTTGGAGAGAACAATTTAATTTCCAACCCGTCATACTTTATGGTTTTATCAAAGGAACCGGTAAATGTATCTGCGTTTGTAAGTTCTATCACTTCCTCCGATATTGGTTCGCCCAACAACCCGTTTAAATCAATGGCATTATCCCAAACCATAAGTGAAATTTTCCCCTTCTCGGTATTTAAGAAATATTCATCCGCCGCCTCGTTAGCTATAAAGGAAAGGGGATCCTCATCATCGGAGGAGCCGGGATTTTCCTCCACAGTTCCTGAATTCAACCCGGATTCATCCTCTGTATGGCTGTCATCTTCTATTTCCTCTGTATTCTTCGAATCTTCCATACCATCTTGCCCGGTATTTACCGGCGGATTGCTGCTTACCTTTTCACCTTTTTCATCAAAAGAGCCCATAATTCCGCAAGCTCCCAAAACCGTTACAAGCAGCAGTGAAACAATAATCCATGCAAAGCTTCTTCTCCCGTATGAAGAAATACTTGCTATTCTGGATTTCATTGCGTTTTTCCCTCCCATCATTCCTGTGTGCAATAATATTGAAGGACTTCTTTTGACCGATGCCGCATATTGTATAATTGTTTTTGCGTATTGCTCCACGCCATCATCCGGCAAAAACTTTACAACCGCTTCGTCGCACACAGACTCTATATCCGTTCTGGACATAAACAATGCCACCCATACCAATGGGTTAAACCAGTGAATACATGCCACCGTAAGGAAAGCAATATTTAATAGATTGTGGCAGTATTTTATATGGTACAGTTCATGGAGTAATATATTTCTCTTTCCGGTTTCGTCCCGGTATTCCAAAAAAGCTTCCGGCAAAACCAATCGAGGTCTAAACACCGGGACCCTTCAATAAATCCGACAGAATAATACCAACATTCTTATTTAGCCTAATGCTTGTCTTGCACTCTTTGACCAGCTTCATAATATCTTCCCTTTCACATGCACGGCCTTTCAAAATCCTGAGGTATGTTCTAACATATATTGCAGCCATAATGGCTAAAATCGTGCAAAAGCCCATTAGCCAGACAAATAAAAGCACTTTGTAAATATCCGGCTCTTTTTGAACTCTATCGATATCATCCAACCGGGCAGCAAAATCAGAATCCGTAACAGCATTTTTATCAGCATCATATGAATTCTGGGTATAGGGATTTGTATTATCAGTTTCGTTCGCCGAATGATTCCCGTATGGGACATACATCTTGGCGGTTTTCACGTCTTTATCCGCTAAGTTTTTTTGTTCAAAAGTGAAAAAGGTAATTTTATCAGCTAAAGAAAACCCGCCTTCCATCTGAAAAGGAATAATAAGCCTTAAAAAAATGATTAGCCACATGAATAAATAGGCCTTTGGAAAAAGTCTGCTTCCTAAAACCTTCTTTATCCCTAATACCAATAAAATAAGAATTGATCCGATTAAAGAAATTTCAAGAATATCGGTATATATATTATATTCCATCCCTCTACCCTTCTTTCTTTCTGTTCTTCAATATTTTCATCAGCTCATCTATATCGTCCTCCGTCAGATCTGCCTCATTTATAAAGTTGGATATAAGCAGCTTTAACGAACCGTTGTAAACCTTTTGAAGAAAAGTTTTTGTTTCATGCTTTCTACATGCGTCCTTTGATACAAGAGGATAATAAACATAGGGAGAGGAATCCGGTTCTATATCAATCAATCCTTTTTTCTGAAGGCGTTGCAGCATGGTATGGATGGTTGTCTGAGTCCAATCGAAGGACTTTAGGGCAATTCTTATTTCTGTAAAATTAGCCCTTCCCATTTGCCATAATACCTCCATCACCTGCCATTCAGCTTCGCCTATGCTTGGAACCTTTTTCATAAGACCACTTCCCGATTATAAATTATCTTAATACCATTCTACATGTGTAGTATTATAATTGTCAAGTGAAATTATTATTTTGATATTGATTTTATTTGCCAATTTGCTGAAATGATGCTTAATTTATCATACAATTTATTATAGGGGACAAAAAATAAAGATAGAATTTTTTGAAAGCTGCATAATGGTTAGGGATGGCAACAGTGAATGCTATTTTAGAATGGATAGTGAAAACATCGGAAGAATTATGAATTCTCCTACATATTATTGATTTTAATTATCTTTGCTTTTTCATGGGTTATTTCGTGGGTTTATCCGAAAAATATCCAAGACTCTATACAGGCAATCAACAAAAAGGTAGCTTCTACCATTGCTAAAGTAATCGATAATATATCACTCCACGAATGATATCTTTCCATAGCGAACATAATCATCATTCGTTCCATCCTCTCAGACCGTCCCTGTACAAGCAGATATATCAATATTAAATCAATTAGATAAAGAATATTCATAAGAGCTAAAGAACTCTAATGAAAGTTCTTTAGCTCTTCATCCGTTAATATGTCCACATATAGATTTGGAAGCTCATCCTCATTGGCACATCCCTGAGCATAGTACCAATCAAATACCGTTTTCTGAATTTCTTTCGGACTCCCTTTGATGCTGTGGGGATATACTGCCACCAGTTTATTTGTGATCTTGCTTCTTAAGCCTACATTTACAGGTTGGTTCTCTGTCATGTCAAAGTATCTGCCTTTCAAATAATTTTTGTGGTTTTACAATATTAGAATCCCTTGAAACCGGTTCATTTATTCACAAAAATTATTTATTAGTGTTAAGCTATCAAAAAAGTATTTTTACTCAACTTATTCAGATGTTCTGTAAGCCCGGCTGTATTGGGTCACCATACCCTAACCGCCCTATAATTCCTTGTAATTGTAGAATATCTCGCTGCGCTTGTTTGCCCATTCAGCCATTGGCTCGGGAATCTTATCCGCATAGTTTTTATCGTTGGTGTAATAATAGATACCATCATCTCCAATAATTGCAGCATATATATGATCTTTAGATAAAATGTATGCGCAGCAGCCGGAATAACCTCTCAAATAGGATATGCCGACCTTTACTTTTTCACCGTTCCAAATTTCTTCGTCATAAGACACATATGATGTATGCATAATGAAATCTTCATACATATCGCCCACCAGCTTTCTAAACAATTCATCCTGCTCTTCAGTGTCTACAATTCCAACCTCAAATGCCGTGGGCATTTTAATTTCTATCTTACCCTTTACATAGTCGGAGCCAAATCCAACTCCCATACCGCAATAATAGCTATAATCATTGGAATCTAAATGTAGTGAATCCTTATCAATCCTAAACTCAAACACAACATTTTCTTTCTTTTCATCATAAGTCGTATCCTTGAATACAGTTTTAGCAACATTATTTTCGATTATGCCAAAGCTCTCCAAAGCCCCCAAGGCTGTACCGCTGAAAGCAAATAGCTCATAATATATCAAATCGTCGAACAATACTTTTATATCCACTTCGGAACCGGCAAAATACCCTGACTCTTTCCCGGTCCAGTGACCATCAAACCTCTTACTGTCCGCACCCGGCTGTTTGGGCGGAGTAATATCCGCGCCCTCCCTTATTAGATACATTGGATAAATAGCATTGTCATTTTTCCAACATCCTTGTATGTAATCATCCGTCCTAAACACACCCAAAAATACCCCTCTTTTATCCGTATCTTCCGAAAGGTAAACCGTTCGAAAATCTTTCATTTCATCAATATCAACATGACCTTCCAGCTTTATATTTGTTTTATAATCATCGTAGTAATAAACGCCGGAAGCCTTATTTTCTGAAATGTCAATCTTCGCATGTATCTTTTTATTGCCTATAAATCCGGCAAACCAACCTTCAGTATTGTTTTCGCTTTCATCATCTGAAACTTTTTCACCGCTTTCGCCTGTGACTTGTACCTTTTTACTGTTTTCAGGCGTGCCAAATGTTTTACTTTCAGTAGGTGTAGAATCTGCAAAATTACCTGTTTGATTTGATTTGCCTGATGAGCAGCCGGTCAATACCAATGCAATGACAACAAATACTGATACAATTACTTTTTTCATAAATATAATCCTTTCAGCATTACCAAATATTTCATGAAACAATTATACAGCTTATTGCTATTTGTGTCAATTTGACCTCTTCAATTAGTTGCTCCCATCACTTCATAATTACTTCATTATATAGATCAACATCCATATCAGCTTTTGTGCAATAAGCATATCTTCCCTGCACTTTTCCATTTTCTCTCTGTTAATACCGTCCTTATGTGCTACCTTATTTCTATAACAGTTTTTGATGTATTCCAATGCCCCAATAAAAACCTTTCGGTTATATTCTGTGTCACTTCCAAGTATAAACTGTTCTACGCCGGAACCTTTATCAAAGCTGTGACACTTCAACATCGTACCCTTAAAATCCCTAAGCCGGCTCCAATCAACAATTAAATTACCTTTCCATTCTTCAAACCTGGATTTTTCAGGGCTCAGAAAATAACTTGTATAGACAAAGCCCCTATTGCCAAACTTCAAATGCCCGTCACTTAAAACTCTGATAGCCGGGCCCATTTCGAGACATTCTTTGGGCTCAGTATCATTCTTATCTTTAAAAAACCTGACAGAATTGAAATCTATGTTCATTTCCGGTCCGTCAAACACAATATTACCCTTTAATTTGCTGTATATTTCGTTAAGAAGATACTCAATCACTTTAGTAAGAGGAATCATCGATGCCGAGTAGTCAAGCTCGTCCGCATCCTGTCTTGCGACCAAGGTTCTGTAAACAATTTCCGATGTAATCATCATGCTTCTGCATTCTTCATCCAGCCTATCCCAACAGCCTTTGTCATCAAGTCCGATAAAATAACTGAGTATCTGTTCCCGGTCGATGTATTTTGCCGAAATTCGTTTTGTCAATGAAAGTATGCGGGGTTCAACAGCTGTAAAAAATTCGTCTTCCCTGTTCTGATAATCGGTCTTATCTCGAAGCTCTTTTATGGAAATGAGCATGCTTTCAATATCGGCATCGAGTTTCTCCAGCAAAATATCCTTTATAACAATGTCCACTCTTTCAAAAAACGAACGGTTTCTAACGGATGTAGCTCCCCTGTCATTATCCCCTAAACGGGCAAAAAGCTTTTCTGCCTTATCCACATCATCCCAGGTTATTACCATGGAAATTTTGTCATCATGGTGCACTCTTCGTGCAAAGTCACTGTTTCGATAATTTTTCCCGTAGGTCTGAGCGATTAAAGATACATAGATTCCTTCTCTATTGGAAAAAGCCCGCATTACAACGTATACCCTCCGGAACATTTCAGACTTAACCTTTTCCTGTGCTCCGGCATACTGATTCCTGATATTACGGATATCCTGAATCAATCCCCATTGCTCGAATACCGTTTCTTTTACAAAGCGCCTGAGATAATCAAAGCCGTCCTTTTCCGCCGGTTTGCTTATTTTCCGATATAATTCTTCAATAAACTCACAGGATTGCATCATTGCATCATAAATATCTTTATAATTTCTTTCGTATAAAAGCTTTTCCTTCTGTAAATCCGCATAAAGAATATTCATGTATTCGTAATTGTCGCATAAGAGTATTGTCTGGAACAGAAGTATCAATACATAGGCACATTGATAATTGTCCTCGTTTATATCGGAATAATTGTCTATCATAAATTCTACAGCCTCATTATTTTTCCCCTCTGCTAACAGTGCAAAAATAACAAGGGCCGCAAACATAGGATAATAGTTGAGCACATAACTTTTGTACTTTTTCTTTAAAAGGTCTTTGTTTTCCTTATGTAATTTCAATAATTGCATACCTATACCGTCAGCTTTTTTAATTTTTCTTTTACCTGCCGGATACATGCAAATTCTCCGGTCCTTTGAAATTCCACAATCACTTCGTTCCAGGTTGTATTTCCCGGAATGGAGGTGATAAAGACCTGTCCAAATCCTGCTACAAAGTTTAGCAGTTCCTCTATATACCCGCACATGACTGAGCTAAGGGCATCATACCTTCCAACTGTTCCGTCTTCACTTAATTTGACAAAAGCCGGCAATACATATTTATTATAGATATATAAAAATACTTCCTCAAATTTTGCGTGAGTTAACCACATTAATGGGTGCAAAACTCCGGGAATTTTTATTAATTCAATACCTTCAATGAAATCATCAATGTCCGCACAGGTAAGGTTACTATAATCCAGATTCTTGCCAATAACCTGTTCGCAAATAAATTTATATTTTAAACCCGCCGGTATTATATAGTTTTCGTCATCCTCAATTTCGTAAGCCTCCCTATATATTTTCCTGAGCAATCTTGCATTATCACAGATTTCCCTGCATTGGTATTTCTCCGAAAGCAGCTCCATTAGTTCTTCAGAATCAATTCCAAAATAATATTGGCTGGAAACTATTTTTTCAAGGGCCTCCGAGTAAATTCCACATTTGTATGCATCCCTCAAATACCGTGCAACTTCATTCATGCATCTCGTTTTTACTTGAGCAGACGGATACTCCATATCTTTTTTTATCTCCTTGGGTGTTCTCACTGGAAATACCTCCCTAAGTTTTATATGTTGATTGCTTGGCGTAAGGTAAGAAACGGCAGTAATTCGTTTTATGCTTCATGCCAAAATTTCTTTTACATCATTTCATTTAATACTGCCGTTAAACGTAGTTAAGTTATCGGTTTTACCGGGAAGTGCACAAGCTGATAATGGTGTTCATATTATTAATGTAACACCCTCAGAACAGAAAGGTAAACAGGTAAAATACACCAGGATCTTTTGCACTCAATTAATTGATCATGGATGTCTGTAATTATGATAATCATTTGAAATTGAAACATAAAATTTCTTCTTAACTTTTGGGAAGTAGGACTATAAACTTAGTTCCCTCATTTATTTTACTCTGTACCTGGATTTTCCCTTTATGGGCCTCGACTATTGCCTTTGTAATTGTAAGACCGATACCGGCACCTCCGGTCAGCCTGTTCCTTGATTTATCTGCACGGTAGAAACGTTCAAAAATGTGGGGCAAATCCTCCGGAGAAATACCCATTCCATTATCTTCAACGGTTATCTCAACAGTATCGTCGCAATCCTTTACCGTAACGCAGACGGTTCCTCCCTGAGGGGTATACTTTATGGCATTGGATAAAAGATTTACAATCACCTGGCTGATTTTATCCTTATCGGCTTTAAGCCCGGTATTTTCACCAACAAATTTTATTTTGACATCCTTGTTCAAAAAGTCCTTCTCAAAATTATTAATAATATTTCGAATGAGTTCCGATATATCGAAGTTTGATTTTGTAAGAATCAGATTTTCGCTTTCATACCGGGCTAACTTTTCAAGATCCCCTATCATCCTGTTTATTCTCATAATTTCTTCATGGCAGCTCTTAAGCCTTTCGGTATCGGGCTTCCAAATTCCATCTATCATGGCTTCCATATGGCTTTGCAAAGTAGCAAGAGGCGTCCTCAGCTCATGGGCTACATCGGCCGTGAGCTGTTTTCTCAAGGCTTCCTGTTTCTCCAGTACCTCCGCAAGGTTATTAATGGTCTCCGTAAGTTGGGCAGTTTCTTTTGTATTCGATTTTTCAGTTATCCTGTCATTAAAATACCCTTTTGAAATCATACGGGCTGTAGCTATGGCTCTCGAAATGGGGGTACTCAGTCTTTTTGACATAATCCATCCTAAAAACAGGGATAAAACAAGGGAAAACACGCCAACACCCACAAGCAGACGGTTCATTGTATAAATGAATGCCAGATCGCTATCGCTAAAGTAATAGGGACCGTAATAACCGATTATAACAGTTCCGACTTTACCCAGCTTATCGCTGACAACGGGGTAGACATTTTCCACATATCCCCCTTCCCAATTAGGATAGCGGCTGCTCATATTCTGCTCCATATGGTGAAGCATCTGCTCACACAACGAGTTGTCGTGAAGCCTTGCATCCCATATAACGTCTCCGGAAGGGTCCTCCACCTTTATGATCATACCCTGTCCGAGAGCACTAATGCAAATATCCTCTATAGAGTCTATATCCCAACCCTCTCCAGGTTTAAACTGCTGACTGACCAGCGAAGCAATCTCTTCATTTTTGTGGTCTTGATTTTTTATGACGTATTCTTTAAAATGCTTATCCAGCAGCAAGTTTGTGATAATACTGATCAGAAAAACCGAAATTAAGGTTATGGAAATATAGGATATTGTCAGTTTGGTTCTTAAACTTAATTTCATATCATAATCACCGTTTCTATACACCGCCGAACCGGTAACCTATCCCATGGACGGTCAAAATATATTTCGGGTTTTTAGGATCGGATTCGATTTTCTGCCTTATATTTTTAATATGGGTGTCTATGGTTCTGTCAAACCCGTCGAAATCCTCACCCAGGCCCAAACATATCAGTTCCTCTCTGGTAAAAGCCTTGTCGGGATACTTTACCATTACCATCAGCAATTTATATTCCTTCGGAGTTAAATTAACAACTTTACCGTTCTTTTTTACCTCATATTTTAAAGTGTCAATAACCAACTCATCATTGTTGAATGAAATAATGCTTGATAACGGAATTGCCGAATCAAAAGCCCTGCGTAATACTGCATCAACCCTGGCAACCAGTTGTCTTGGGCTGAAGGGTTTGGTTATATAATCATCCGCCCCTATTTTTAAACCTTTTAAAATATCTTCTTCTTCTATTTTGGCTGTAAGCATGATTATAGGTACCCGGGATTTCTTCCTTATCTCCCGGCAAATTTCCTCTCCGGTCATATCGGGAAGCATTAAGTCCAAAACGATTAAGGCAGGGTTCACCTTTTCGAATTTTTCCATAGCTTCCTTGCCGCTGTAAGCTTCATATACCGAATATCCGCCGTTTTCCAGATACGACTTTACAACCTCTACAATTTTCACTTCGTCATCTACAACCAAAACCTTCTTAGCATTATCTTTCATCTCTTTCCTCCGATATCAGCCCTAACGGTGCAAATTAGCAGGTTTAAACCTCTTTAAGCTGAGGGAGTTGGTTACAACCGATACCGAACTGAAGGCCATTGCACCGCCTGCTATCATAGGATTTAAAAGTCCCAGGGCTGCAAAGGGTATACCTATAATGTTGTATATGAATGCCCAGAAGAGATTCTGCTTAATTTTTCTCATAGTTCTCCTCGACAGCTGGATTGCCGCAGGAATGGAAATCAAATCGCCCCTCATCAAAGTGATGTCCGCTGCTTCTATAGCCACATCAGTTCCCGTGCCTATAGCCATACCGATGTTGGCTGTAGCCAGTGCAGGAGCGTCATTTATTCCGTCGCCAACCATCGCAACAAATTTGCCCTGCTTTTTAAGCTTTTCCACTTCCTCCGCCTTGTTTTCAGGAAGTACCTCGGCCAGGATATTTGTAATGCCCACCTGTTTTCCAATTGCCGCAGCAGTTCTTTTGTTGTCGCCGGTTATCATATATACTTCAATACCCATCTTTTTTAATCCTTCAATAGCTTCTTTGGAGCTTTCCTTTATGGTATCGGCAACTGCTATAATACCTTCAATTTTGTTGTCCACCGCCATCAGCATAGCTGTCTTGCCTTCATCCTCCAGCTTCGAAACGGCTTCTTCGGTTTTCCCCAAAGCAACATTTCTGTCTAACATCAGCTTACGGGTACCTATATAAATCTCTTTCCCGTCTACAACCGCCATAACACCTCTTCCGGGAATTGCCTCAAACTTATCGGGATCCGGTATATTGCCATATTCACCTTTTCCTTTTTCATAAATTGCCACCCCCAGAGGATGCTCGGAGCTTTTCTCTGCAATTGCAGCCAGCCTCATTATCTCATTTTCATGCATCTGTCCCAATGACAATACATCCGTTACCTCCGGCTGACCCTTTGTGATAGTACCGGTTTTATCCAAAACTACAGCATTTATCTTATAGGCCATTTCCAAATGCTCTCCGCCTTTAATAAGAATTCCGTTCTCAGCGCCCTTACCGGTACCGACCATGATTGCCGTCGGAGTTGCCAGTCCTAGGGCACATGGACAAGCTATTACCAGAACCGCCACAGCACTTAAAATACCTGAGGAAAAATCCCCGACTATAAAAGTCCATATCAAAAATGTAACAGCTGCAATTGCCATAACCGCCGGCACAAAAATCCCCGATACCCGGTCAGCAATTTTTTGAATAGGTGCTTTAGATCCTTGGGCATCTTCCACCATTTTAATGATTTGCGAAAGGACCGTTTCTTTACCCACCTTTGTGGTCATAAACTTGAAGGTTCCGAACTTGTTAATAGTAGCACCGATAACAAAATCCCCCGTCCTTTTCTCCACCGGAAGGCTTTCCCCTGTCAGCATGGATTCATCGATTGATGAAGTTCCTTCGGTGATTATTCCGTCAACAGGAATCTTTTCTCCAGGTCTTACTACAACTACGTCCCCTGCTTTTACTTCCTCTATAGGAATATCCTCTTCCCTGCCATTCCTTATTACCCTTGCGGTTTTGGCCTGCAAGCCCATTAGTTTCTTAATGGCTTCTGAAGTCTTGCCCTTGGCTACTGCTTCCAAGTATTTACCCAGCAGAATTAATGTGATAATAACCGTTCCGGCTTCGAAGTACAGCTCCTTCATCATCATACCCTGCTCATGAGGTACAAAGAAAGCATTGTAAATACTGAAAAAATAGGCCGCTGTGGTACCCATGGCAACTAATACGTCCATATTGGCACTTTTAGCCCTAAGTGCATGAAATGCGTTTTTATAGAATTGGAAACCGATGATAAATTGCACCGGTGTGGCCAATATGAGCTGGAAGTATTCATTATGCAAGAAAGCAAGGTCTATCTTAACCAAAGGCAGAATCATTGCCATAACCAGGGGAAAACTCAATATTGCTGAAATAATCAGTTTTATTTTAAGCTGCTTAATTTCCTTTTCTCTTTGCTCTTTTTCCCTGTCCCGGCTAACCTCCTCGATTCTCTCGGCAGCGTATCCCAGCTTTTTTATAGCATCATCGATTATTTTAAAACTAACAGCCTTATCATCATATTCTACAGTTGCTTTCTCTATGGCAAAATTTACTGTAGCGCTCTTAACACCTTCGAGTTTGATTAATCTCTTTTCTATTCTTGCAGCACATGCCGCACAGGACATACCCGTTATTTTTAATGTCTCCTTTTTCTCCATGTCTCCACTTCCCCCTGATTCTGTGCTATTTATTATTAATATACCCATATTGCTTAAACCCTAAGCTAAATATTAATGACAGCATGCACCCCCGCCGCCAAATAAAAAATCCAACGACCGGTAGCTCTCGGCCTCCGTTTCATAAGTTTCATCCGTAGGAATGCTCACAACTCCTGAGATACCTTCATTTGATGCATTCTCAATATCCTTATCCGAAACGGATGACAGGTCGGACACCACCGTTATGCTGCTTTTAATCATTCCCATCCAGCAGGTATAAGTAATAATACCTTCCGAATCCGGTGTAAATTCGATAACATTATCCCCCACATTAAGCCTGTATTGCTTTTTCAATTGGGGAATGACTATGGGGTTATTACAGCCATTCAAGTCACCTTTGTCCGCTTTTATGGTCCATTTTACCGGAATTCCCTTCTGGACAACGATGGGAGTATAGCTACCCGGTTGAAGCTTTGTCGTAACCACCTGTACATCTCCTTCTATTTTTGCGATATTTCCCTTTGCGGAAGATACAATTGCAAAATTGATACCCGATAAAGCCAGTCCCCGGTTTGCCATTACCAATCCCAGCACAATCACCAATATGCTACTGACCTTCATCATCTTATGGGTGAACTTTCCCTTTAAAACCGAACTCACAGCTCCCAAGCCAAACATCAAGGGAATCGTACCCATACTGAACATGAACATGGATAAAGCTCCCGCCGTTAAGCTTCCGGTACCCAACGCATACAATTGCATGGCCTGAAGGGGACCGCACGGCATTAAACCATTGAGCAGTCCTATATAGAAAGGACCGTATTTTCCATTGTTATTGAGCACTTTGTTTCCAAAGAATTTAGGCATTCTGGGATTTAACTTTCTGAGCGCCGGAAAAACACTTAGCATATTCAATCCCATAATTATCATAAAAACTCCCGATATAACTGCCACAAGGCCCTTGGCCGCACCGGGAAAGCTGATAACCGAACCTAAAGCCCCAACTATGCCTCCTATTACCGTATAGGATATAACCCTCCCAATATTGTACAATAAGCTGGGTTTTAATTTGGAAAACTTTCCGATGCTGCCGTCGTCAAATTTATATGAAACGCACTGGGACAGGTTGATTCCACCGCACATGGCAATACAGTGCAGTGAAGTCAGCATACCGACAACAAAAAGCACTCCGTATCCCATAGATTGATTAATCTTCGGTATAAAATTAAAACCCACCGTTCTTTTTATAATAACATAAATGGCAAAAAGTACGGCTCCTATCGCTATCAACTGGTCTACGGACAGTTTATCTTCTTCTTTATCGGAAGTCTTATCCTGCGCTGAAGCTTCGTCCATTTTACTCTTTACCCTATAGTCCAGGCTTTCAATTGCTTCAATAATTTGATTCAATTCTATTATACTTGCATCGTAGGTAATGTAAACATTGGCGCTATTAAAAATTGCTTTTGCTTCCAGCACTCCTTCAAGCTTTTTTATGGCATTTTCTATTCTTCTCTCACAACCTGTGCAGGTCATACCTTCTATCTTAAGGATTTTTCTATTCAACCTTTGTTCCATTCTATGCCTCCCCGAATATTACTTTCTCCATCTTTCAAACAATCCCTTGCTTTCTTCCATAAAAGCTTGTGATATCACTATTTTTGATTCGTCCTCCGATTTATTTTCCTTTGTGATGGGAACAGGATTGCAGCCGCCTTTTATTTTTTCTATCTGGTCCAGCTTGAACCTGTTGCCGCAGTTCTGGCATATCAACTCGTCTCCCTGCTGCTTATAATAACCCCTCCCGGAGTCAAAGCACACCTGGCAAGTATTAAATGCAGTCCTTACGGTTCCGTCACTTGCTTTTACCGCTATAACTTCCATATTCGTTTTACCTGCCTTGTAAGGATAAAACCTGGCAGTTTCAGAAATCTCACTCTTTAATATTATTAAGTCTCCCGAAGAAGGAGTTGCTGTGGAGCTTAACCCTCCGGTGCTTAATTTGACAATAATTATACCCAGGATAAGTACAGCAATTACAGCACCTGCGACAAATACCTTTTTCCTTATCTTTGCTGTTTGCACCTTTTTAACGCTCGTATTGGATTTACTCATTGTATTGACCACCTCTACTTCTGTATTTGGCACTAAATTAACATATTTTTGTGGAGATTTTATGAAGAAAGATTAAAAAAAGTGAAGGAATACATTTGGAAAACTTGTGTTTTGCAAGTAACTTGCTTCACCATGTTTCTTCCATGTCTTCCTTCACTTTTATCCCATCAACAGCGAGTATATAAAACTACTGCTCCTTTTGAAAATAGAAAAAGGCAAGAATTGAAGGGAAAGTACAAGTCAAAATACCCCATCATCGTCCGGCTTATGCCTGAAGCATTGCGCAATTACGGCTTGCCAGAAAAAACGTTAAAGCACATATTATACTTCAGACAAAGCCATTTTATGATGTTAGAAGGGGGGTATGTTTTTTATGCTTATATTTTTTATTATAATTAACTTTATTTAGTATAGTTGTTCATAGTCATTAGATATTTTACCGAAATTGTTTGTAAGAATGACCAAATCCAGTAAGTTCACCACATTATCTCTGTTTACGTCATAGTCCTCATTATATATATTATCTCCCCTATAACTATTAAAATACTTTACTAATTCAACAGCATCCAATATATTTATGGCATTGTCCTGTACAAAATCACCAACCCAAAGAACAATCGGTGAATCCTGACTGGATAGTTCTGTGTCTTCAGTTAAAACCAAATTATCAACATATCTGGTCAGATAATTTTTCTTCTTGATTTCCATTTTGTATCCTTCTTCAATCTGCGGGACATTTTCCAGTTTAAAATATCCGTTCTCATCGGTTTCTGTCCGCAGTATGTCTCCTTCACAAGAAGTCTTGGGAATCAGTTCTACTATGAAACCGGACTTAATATATGGAGCTGCTTGCGGTGAAAACCCGAAATCTGTTGAAATATACCCTGAAACCGTGATCTTTTTAACGGAAGCTTCGTTCAATTTGATTTTCCTGCAATCTGATGTTTTAACAAAGAACTTGGTTATTTTGTGTCCGTTTCCCATTACAACTGCTGACAGCTTTACTTGATCACCTACTGTATAACTACAGCATTCCGATGGTGATGTTATTTTTACCGATGCATTAGCCGCAAATGTATTGACAGATGATATTGTAAATATAATTGACAATACCATTATCATACAAAATAATTTGCGTAACATTACATTACATTTCATCATACGTCCCCCCATTCTCTTCCGTTTATCATTACCACTTTCTAATACCAAAAATAATATCAAATAAAATCAAAAAACATACTCCCCTTTTTCTTCCCACAAGCTGCCCTTTCCCAATCAATCTGCCATAGTAATCTTTCAAAGCGGATTAATCATCAGTACTTTTCCATCCCACCCCTTCCCTGTTATAATCAGAGCTTTAATTATATTTAATTTACATCCAAAGAATTTACAGAGATATTCTAATAATTACAGTATATAGCATTTGAAATTATAAACAATATGTTTATTGTCACAAAAATCATTACATCTGTCATACGTTTTGAGTTTTAATATTATAGATGTCATATTTATAACTTTTCATAAAGCAATAACAATGTAAAATTAATTGAAATTGAATCAAAATATGGTATTATAATTATTAAAAAAGAGAACTTTGGGGGGTATTTTGTGAAAAACAATAATATATATACCATAATGAAGAAAAATGTCATAATTCTTATTCTGCTTATCACAGTTTTAACTCCCGGATGCAAACAAGAGGTTAATAATGACCAGAACCTGATAGTAGCGGTAGAGCACGGAGTTACAACTCTGGATCCTGCGTTTCTAAGGCTTCTGAATGAGCAATACATAGCTTGTAACCTATGGGAGGGACTTGTAAGAAAAAATCTCGACGGTTCCATTGAACCGGGTATAGCGGAAAGTTGGAGCATATCGGAAGATGGTTTAAAGTATATATTTAACCTGAGAAAAAACGCTCTTTGGAGTGACGGCAAACCTGTTACGGCCTATGATTTTGAGTATGCATGGAAACGGGCTTTAGATCCCGGCAAAAAATCTGCCGTGGTATTTATGATGTATTATTTGAAGAACGCCGAAGCTTACAATAAAAATAAATGCCAAAAAGATGATGTGGGAGTTAAAGCAATAGATGAATATACGCTGGAAGTAACACTCCAAAATCCTGCTCCGTACTTTTTGGAAATACTTACTTACCATACCTATTACCCCGTAAGACAGGATATTATAGAAAAAGATCCGAATTCATGGTACAGAAAGCCCTATATGATGGTAAGCAACGGCCCTTTCTACTTAGAGGAGTGGGAAGAGAACAAACAGATTAAAGCAATAAAAAATCCCTATTATTGGGATAAGAATAATGTAAAACTTAATTCCATTAAATTTCTTATAGAAAGAATTAATGATGAAGAAATATGGACAAGATATCTTCAGGGGAAAATAGACTTTGGATATGTATTTCCGCCATATATCAATAAAGCTGATGAAATTGCATCCAAGCAGCACAATGTACTTCCCGACGATTGTCTAACTACTTATTACATATGTATTAATTCTAAAAATAAGCCTTTTAACGATTTAAGGGTTAGACAAGCTTTGGAGCTTGCACTCAATAGAAACCGAATTGCAGACGAGCGTAAAATGAATGAAGAAGTGGCCACCGGATTTGTTCCCCCGGGCATACCCGATGTAGAACCGAAAAGTGACTTCAGGTCAATGGGTGGAGAATACATGAGCAAAGAGTTTTCAGAGGATAATGTGGATAAGGCCAGGAAACTGCTTAAAGAAGCCGGATATGATGACTTAAGCAAATTCCCCACCATTGTAATACTTACAAGAACCAATAATATTTCAAAATATATTGAAGAATCCTGGGAAAAAAATCTTGGAATCAATGTAGAGCTTGATGTATGTAAAGATGTATTATTCGCCCAAAAGAAAGACAATCAAGAATTTGATGTTATAGTTAACAGCTGGATTGCTGATTTTCCGGATCCAATAAACTTTTTGGGGTTTTTAGCCAGCGAAAATGCCTTTAAAGACTTGCTTCCGTCCGAATATTACGATCTGGTCAAAAGCTCAACTGAAACCGCGGATAATGCTCGCAGAATAACTTTATTGCATGACGCGGAGAAAACATTAATGGACTCCTATACCGTGATTCCTTTATTTTTTGAAAAAGCCGCTTTTTATGTACAGCCTTATGTAAAAGACTATATAAAAACACCTTTAGCAGAAATATATTTTAGAAACGCTTATATAGAAAAAGACAATACAAAAAACAACCGGTAAACGGTTGTTCAAAAGCATAATATAAGTTGACCATAATAGCGCGATAGGAGAATTAACCGTACAATGAAAAAATTTATAGAAGCAAATAATAGTTTACTAATCAAAAATGCAATAGTGCCGTTATTTATCCTATTAAATGCAGCTTTTGTATTTATTTTTACAATAAAGACCAATAACAGTTTTGAAGTTACTTTAGAGCAAAGTATGAATCAACAGTTGGCAGTTGTAGAGGATTTTTTCAGATATCCGGAAAACATCATAAATATTTTGTCTCAGAACAAAGATTTATCGGCATATGAAGAAAATGACAGATTTTTGCGGGCCGATATATTGTCTTTGTTTGAATCGATAATTGTTCCCGATTCAAGAATAAGTAATATATATTTTGTTCCGGTTGACAAGGAGGTTATTTCATACAAATTTATCGACACAAATACCGATTTAACTGAAAAAATCTGGTTTAAAAAAGCAATAGAATCAAAGACGCAATTTACCTGGGTATCTCATAAAAGTGATTTTACCAATGATGACGTCATAAGCTGCCTGAGCAAGGTAGTGGATAAATACGGCAATCCCATAGGGGTAGTAGGTCTAGATATTGAATTGTTTAAATTATCCGATTTGGTTAAAAATGTTAAGATTGCCAATAACGGATTTTTCTTGATATTGGACTCTGAAAATAAAATTATAGCCTCTCCCGATAATAAGTACCTTGGAGAAAGTATCTCATATAATAACCTTAATAATATAAGCGATAGTTCCAATAAAAAAAGCTTTATATCAAAAATAGCCGGAAAAAAAAGCAAATGTGTAGTATACCAGCTTGAAGAACTTCCGTGGAAGATTATCAATGCTGTTCCTACCTATGAAATCGCATATAGCATAATCAGTTCTTCATTTTTGTTTTTCTTCTTTAGTTTGGCCAGTCTGGTAATAGCCTTTATGATGTATTCAAAAAGTAAAATAACTGAAAATGCCAATAGAGAGCTTAAAAGTGCCAATGAAAAGTTAAAGGAGTATGCATCTACCGTAGAAGAAATTGCTGTCTTAAGGGAACGTAACCGTTTGGCCAGAGACGTTCACGATACCCTTGGACAAACTCTCAGCATACTGATGACCCTCTTGCAATTAAGTTTGGTATCGTGTAAAAATAACATTAAAGAAACTGAAGAAAATCTGAAGAATGCAATAAAAATTACCCGACAAGGTCTAAATGAGGTAAGAAGATCCATTTCGGGATTAGTTTCGCAGAAGTTGGAAGAAGAAAATCTATTTGACGTTTTGGAAAAGCTTATTAATGAATTTGAGTGTTCCGGAATGAAAGTGGAGCTTTCGGTAAACAAGTTTGACATTACTATAAGTACAGAGCATACAGAAGCAATATATAGAATCTGCCAGGAAGCACTTACAAATTCGCTTAAGCACGGAAAAGCTACTAAAGTGACCATAATAATTAAATTTACAGACAGTAGCATTAAGCTTTTCTACTTTGATAACGGAATAGGCTGCAATGGAAAATTTGAAGGAAAAGGATTCGGACTTCTGGGAATGAAGCAAAGGGTTGAAAAGCTAAAGGGAGTAATTAAATTCGGTTCCGGTGACCAAAAGGGCTTTAACATCCATGTTGAATTACCTATAGGAAAATCTGATCAGGAGAGTGTAAATGCATATGATAAAAGTTGTGTTAGTCGATGATCAACCAATATTCAGGGAAGGAATTAAAAAGCTGCTTGAGCAGGATAAAGAAATTAGAGTTGTCGGATGTGCAGGAAACGGAAGAATGGCTTTAAAACTTTGTGAGCAGTTTCAGCCCCATGTAGTGTTAATGGATATAGAGATGCCGATATGTGACGGAGTCGAAGGTACCAGGCTTATTAAAACCCATTGCAAAAATACAAAAGTAGTTATGCTAACGGTATTTAACGATGACGAAAAAATACAAAGTGCATTAAACTACGGAGCCGATGGATATATATTAAAAGATATAAATCAAGAGAAGCTTATTTTAACTGTCAAAGGCGTGGCTGCGGGATTGGGTATTATGCACAAGGACACATATAAAAGTGTTGTGAAGAAGGCAAATTCCCATTCTAAGATATCAATTATTGAAAATAAAGGGTTGAAAGTATACTTATCCGATAGAGAGTTAAGTATCATAAAGCTTATTGTTGACGGCAAGAGCACAAATGAAATGGCCCAAATTATCCATCTTACCGAGGGAAGTGTAAGAAATATTGTATCCGGGATTCTGAAAAAACTAAATCTCAAGGATAGAACCCAGCTAGGAATTTTTGCTGTTAAAAATGATCTTATATAGTAAAAAGATCCCATCGTCTACGGCTGGCTTTTACCCTACTTTGGCGATTTTGCCAGAAGAAACCGTCAAGACATGTTTTAGCTTCGGGCAAAGCCAGCGTTGGACGACAGTAGGGAGGTATGGTTAAACACTATTCGGCTTAAAACGTATTAGGATTTCTCATAGTCAGCGGGTACTTTGTTAAAATTGCTTACAACAATTGCAATGTCCATAATATTTATTACACCGTCTCTATTGGGGTCAAAATCCTCTATATAATCACTAGCGCCTCTATAACTACCCAAGTATTCTGTAAGTTTCATCAAGTCTTCCATATTAATGGCATCGTCTTGTACGAAATCTCCAACCCAAAGAATAATTGGAAAATCCATACCGGATAATTCTGTATCTTCCGTTAATTCCAAATTATCAATATATCTGGTCAGGTAGTTTTTCTTCCGTATTTCCATTCTATATCCTTCATCAATCTGTGGAACATTTTCAATTTTGAAATATCCCGCCTCATCAGTTTCCGTCTGCAGAACACCGTCTTCAGCAGTAGTATTAGGAATCAGTTTCACAATAAACCCGGATTTTGTTTCGTGAGCCGTTTCCGGTAAAAACGGATAATCGGGTGCTACATAGCCTGATACCGTAATCTTTTTACCGGTAGCTTTCTTCAATTTTATTTTCCTGCAATCCATCGCAAGTTCTTTGCCCTTGGCATCATAAATCACAGCACAGATAAAATACGTTCCCGGTTCGCTTCCGGTTGTATCCCATGAATCCGTCGGTGTATTGCCTGTCTTGGGGTTATTTCCGTAAATGTATTCCTTTGCATATGGCGATGTTTTGACAAAAAACCTGGTGGTTTTGTGTCTCTTTCCTACTACAACTGCTGACAGCTTAACTTTATCACCTACCGTATAACTGCAATCTTCCGATGGCGATGTTATTCTTACCGATGCATTCTCTGCAAAGGTATTGATAGATGATATTGAAAAAATAATTGACAGTGCCATTATTATACAAAATATATTACGTATGCCAACTTTATGTTTCATATTATACACCCCTATTCTTTTCCGTTTATTTTACCGCTTTCTAATACCAAAACTAATATCATATAATATCAGAAATCATACTTTCCTCTTTCCTATAACAAACCACTCCATTATTGTCTCGTTACAATAACATTTCTTCTCAAGCTGCAATCAATTACGGTAATACTACAATCATTCTACTCGAATGTTAATTCTTTTTTCTGATACTACCCCCTTTCTCCAGCATCAGTATTAATATTCAAGCACATTAGGCACAATTGTATTTTCCACACCAACTCCTTTCTTCTGATTCTGAATCATGTTCTAAATATTTATAGCACACAATTTATGCTCCAACCGCAAAATTGAATATTTAATTTTATCTAACCGATACAGAACTGAATTAAACACCCCGGGGAATTTAGTTCATATCGGTTAGCATTTTGGCCTCTCAAGCATACTAAAATATATAGTTTGAAAGGGATTGTAAATGTCAATAAAAATTTAGGTCAGTTACCGGAGTAAAATCAGGCCACCAATTCATAAAAAATTAACTAATATCTGTCTGTTTCGAAAGAGCCTGCTTAAACCTGTAGCTTTCCCCATTA
>Ga0134101_1000827_pt1 | contig 30188 bp, 31 predicted proteins | sample 12_3_2metaG_FD_94446 | JGI IMG/M metagenome (GOLD analysis project Ga0134101, IMG submission 94446) | Switchgrass degrading microbial communities from high solid loading bioreactors in New Hampshire, USA - 12_48_3.3_201_A2 metaG | ecosystem: Engineered > Bioreactor > Semi-continuous > Anaerobic...
ATCCTGACCCTCTATATATCCCATAAATCCACCCTTTTCTTTCGTAATCCTAACATTATTATACCATATCTGCGGATTTATGTAAACTATTATAGTTATTTTTCACACAGTCTGCCGTCCCCATGACATGTCCCCATGACATGTCGTAAAGATAAGAAAAAAGCGATAGAGGCTTTTAAAGGATTTCACAGAGAAGTAACTAATGATCAATGCATGGAAGTAGAAGATAGAAAGAGAATAACAGACAATGAAGCAGTAGAAATAATTAAGAGAACATGTAATATAAAAAGCAGTCAAGAGCTACAAAATGTTGACATAGAAAAAAGGAATAGATATATAAAGCATTTAAAAGAGCAAGGATTGTCAACAAGACAATTAGAAAGGTTGACAGGAATAAGCAGGATGATAATCATAAAAGTATAACCAAAAGAACCGTCCCCATGACAACATGACATGTCCGGGCGGACAGCGTCGTCCGCCGGTAAAACAAAGATAACGGTAATTTCATTTATGTATATACCTGTAGTTTCTTACTTTCCTTCTTCTGTAGCTTCTTTTTCTGGCAGGGCTTAGTTTTAAAACGGCAATTCTTATCAAAAACAAAGATAATATAACCATTCCTGTATATTTTACCCATTTCTTGTTTGCAAATTGAATAAGCCTGTTTTTTATGACCAAAATGGGGTCACTTTCCACATCCCTGTCCGCAATAAGATTCACTTCGCCAAGCAATTGATTTTGATATGTATAGGATACGGAACCTAATATAACATTTTTCTTAACAGGTGCTTTTATTTCATCTATTAAATTGATTGTAGGAACAATTAAACTCTTATCAACTTTATCAGGAAGCAGTGCGGAAAGAGACTTTTCTGTCAGAAGCAAAACATGCTGGTTGTCCTTGGCTTCTTCAACAGTAACTTCATGCACCACATCATTGGATTTAACAACCGTTTGAATGGAAAAATCATTAAAGCCGTATTGAAAAAGAGCTATTGTATCTTCATAGCAATAGTTTTTATTGCCTTCCAGCTTTGCGCACATTACTACACTAATAAGCTCCAGGTCGCCTTTTTTTGCAGCAGCTACCAAAGTATGTCCTGCTTTTGAAGTATAGCCGGTTTTTATACCTATAGCAGGCTCATAAATATATTTTCTGCTTTTATAATAATTAATCAATAAATTCGTGTTTGACAAATACCGAATTTCTTTCATTTTATTTGTAGGTGGAAGCTCATAAATGATTGTTTGAACAATTTCTCTGAATTTTGGAAAGGTCATGGCATGTTTTGCAATTAAAGTCATATCATAAGCCGTTGTATAATGATTGTCATCATGGAGGCCGTTTGTATTCACAAAATGAGTATTATAAGCTCCCAGCTCTTTTGCACGCTGATTCATTAAATTAACAAATTCATCAATGCTGCCCGAAATATGTTCGGCAATAATATTGGCAGCTTCATTTGCGGAATTAACCATAAGGCCATATAAAAGATTCTCCAGAGAAAGCTGTTCTTCAGGCAGAAGGCCTATATTGCTGCTGCCGGCGTCTATGCTCATAACGGAATTATAGCTGGCGGTTACCATATCATCCAGATTCCCTTTCTCAAGAGCAAGTACAGCAGTCATTATTTTGGTGATGCTGGCAGGGTACATTTTTTCATGGATATTTTTTTCAAATAGGATTCTGCCGGTTGATGCATCAATCAGGATTGCAGAAGGAGAATTGATTTCAGGCTCCTGTGCATTGACAGGAAGTATCGCATAAATGGTGAAAATAAATAATAATATGAAGACTGCTATTGATTTTTTCATGGTTTCCTCCTTGGGTATGTATTTGCATAAATCTAGTATAGCAAAAAAATATAAATAGTTGTATAACTTTTATAAAAAAAGAAGAGAAAAAAAAGGAAATCGAAAATATAGGTAGAATAAATTATAATAGTTATAACTGTCAAGGGTGATAGCAGCTATGTTTAATTTTACAAAACGGGAGCGAATAATATTAACGACAGCTGTTATTTTGATGATTGCGCTGTGCGGTACGATTATGATAAGCTATCAGAAAAATGATACGGAACCTGTACAAATCACTCACGCTGATGAAGAAAAATCGGAACCTGTTGAACATGCTGAAACTGTAGAGGACATTGAGAAAAAGCAGATTGCGGTGCATGTAAAGGGGCAGGTTAAAAATCCTTCCGTTGTGTATTTGGAGGAAGGCAAGCGGGTGATTGATGCAGTACAGGAGGCAGGAGGCGCTTTGGAAAATGCCGATTTGAATGCAGTGAATCTTGCGGCCTATATTCAGGATGGACAAGAGATTTATATTCCTGCAAAGGGAGAAATTGCTCAACAGACGGTAAATCCGAATACCAATAATACTGCTGTTAAGTCTGCCGGTCCTCAAAAATCCGGTTCCACAAGCAGCAAGATAAACATTAATACGGCAGATGCAAAGGAGCTTGAGAAATTACCAGGTATAGGTGCCGCCATTGCGCAGAGGATTATTGATTATAGGAACAAAAACGGGAACTTTTCACAAATCGAAGAAATTCAAAATGTATCAGGAATTGGTCCGGCTCGATTTGAACAAATTAAAGACTTAATTGATGTTCGATAGGAGGTAGAGAAGTTGAAGATATTAATTGTTGATGACGAAAAGCTTTTAGTCAAAGGTATAAAATTTAATTTTGAACAAGACGGATATCAGGTCGAAACTGCTTATGACGGCGAAGAGGCAGTTAAGCTGGCAAGAGATAAAAGCATAGATCTTATTATACTGGATTTAATGCTTCCAAAGATAGATGGTTTAACTGTTTGTCAGAAGGTACGGGAATTCTCCAATGTACCTATTATTATGCTTACAGCAAAAAGCGAAGATATGGATAAAATTATGGGTCTTGAGTACGGCGCGGATGATTATCTGACAAAGCCGTTCAATATTTTGGAGCTAAAAGCAAGAGTTAAGGCAATTCTTAGAAGATCCACATCGGCAGGGGGCGATTCCAGAAAAAACAACGTTCGTATAGGCGATATTGAATTGGATTATAATTCCCGCAGTGTGAAGGTAAAAGGAAAACATATTTCTCTTACTGCAAAAGAGTTTGATTTGATTGATTTGTTTGCAACCAATCCAGGAAGGGTGTACAGCAGAGAGAATCTTCTGGATATCATATGGGGATATGATTACCCGGGAGATATCAGGACGGTAGATGTTCATGTAAGGCGTTTGAGGGAAAAGATTGAGCCAAATCCTGCAGAACCTACATATATTCAAACAAAATGGGGTGTTGGTTATTATTTTAAAGAAGTCTAATGAATGGTTTTTTAGCATCAGATGGCGTCTTGTTATTACGTATTTTATCATAATACTGCTTACTTTATTTTTAATCAGTATTTATATACTGAATTCACTGGAAGAGTATTTTTTTTCACAAAAAAATATTGAGTTGCTTACAAAGGCGAATATCATTGCAGGCATGACTTTTGCAAAATATATTGATTATAATAACGGCCTGATTAAGGAATATATTCCTGAACTTCAAATTGGAAAAGACATTCGGGTTATAATAACCGACAAAGAAGCGAAAGTATTGTTTGATTCCACAGAAAAAGACAATCTGACAGGCAAGGTTTTGGTTAAGGAACAGGTACTTAATGCCTTAAACGGGAAAGATGATGCCAAGACCCATTATACTTCCGAGACGGGTTGGGTTGTTGATGCAGCAGTACCCATCTTAAGAGAAAGGGAGACTATTGGTGTAGTATATTTGTCTACTTCTGCAGAGGATGTTATTGACTTTTTAAATGATGTTAAAAATAGATTATATGCAATTTCTTTTATAGTAAGTATATTAATCGGAATACTCAGCTCTGTGCTTGCAGGAGTAATAACGGCTCCCATTGAACAGCTTACAAGTGCTATAAAGCATATGTCGTCTGACGGGCAGTTAAATCAGCATGTGGAGATCAAGGGAAATGATGAAATAGCGCAGTTGGGCATGGCATTTAATAAGATGACCGAACGATTGAATGATGTAGAGGATAAAAGAAGACAGTTTGTTTCTAACGCTTCTCATGAGCTAAGAACGCCGTTAAGCTCTATTAAGCTTTTGGCTGAATCCATTCTGCAGATGCCGACGGTTGAAATGCCAATTATTCAGGAGTTTCTTACGGATATCAATAATGAGATAGACAGATTGTCAAGGATTATCGATAAACTTTTGAATTTAACTAAAATGGACGTTATCGAAAATCAAATCGAATTAAAGAATGTAAATATAAGAAAATTAGTGCGTGGAATCATAAAAACCTTATCCCCTCTGGCAAGAAAAAAGCATATTCATATTCAAACAAATACCAGGCAGGATATTTTTGTTCTGGTAGATGAAGATAAGATTTGGGAAGCAATCTTTAATATAATTGACAATAGTATCAAATATACTCCGGAAAAGGGAAAGATACAAGTCACGCTGGACAAGAATGATTACCATGTTATTGTAACCGTAGAGGATAACGGTATTGGTATACCTGAGGATGAGAAAGAGAAGATATTTGAAAGGTTTTACAGAGTGGATAAGGCACGGGCAAGAGACACGGGCGGTACGGGCTTGGGACTTTCTATTGCATTAAGTGCTGTAAAGCTTCATGGTGGGGATATAATCGTTGAGAGCAAAGAAGGAAAAGGCAGCAAATTTACTATTCTTATACCTTTCAGAGAAAAGTAATACTTTCGTAATAAAAAGTAAAGGTTTTGTAATGTTTTTATTGTATACTTGCTATGTATTATTGTATAATTGGGAGGTTTTTATATGAAAAAAGGAATGCTGGTCTCAATGATTTTACTTTGTAGTATATTTTTGTGGGGCTGCAGCAATGGAATAGATAGTGCAAAAAAATCGTTGGGATTCAATTCTGAATGGGAAGAAAAGCATACAATTAATCTCTATTTTACCAATGCAGATAACAGCAAGATATTGTCCGAGACCAGAGAAGTTACCGTTAAGAAAGGTGAAGATATTGCCAAAGTGGCAATTATGGAATTACTGAAGGGTCCGAACAGCCCGGAGATGAAAAAAGCAATTCCTGAAAATACTAAATTACTTGATATACAACATGAAGGTACCATGGTTATTGTCAATTTCTCCAATGAGTACAATAATACCGGAAGTGTTGGTGAAATTGTTGCCCGTTTTTCAGTCGTAAATACCTTATGTGATTTAGAAGATATACAAAAGGTTAAGATTTTAGTGGAAGGGATAGAATTGGTGGGGCCAAGCGGCAAGCCTTTCGGGGCATTGAGCAAGGAAGATGTCGTAATAGAAACAACTCAAAACAATAACATTACGGTAAAGCTATATTTTGCAGATAAAAATGGTGAGTATCTGGTTCCGGAAACAAGGCAGATCGTTGTTAAGGATAAGGAACCGTTGGAAAAGTATATAGTGCAGGAATTAATAAAAGGTCCCAAAGATAAAAACTTACAAAAAACCATCCCTTCGGAAACAAAATTAATATCAATAGAAACCAATGAAGGTGTTTGCGTTATTAGTTTTTCGCAGGATTTCCAGTTAAAGCATTGGGGCGGCTCTGCGGGTGAGCTGATGACCATTTATTCTATAGTAAATTCGCTGACGGAGCTTCCAAATATTCGTAAGGTTCAGTTTCTTATCGAAGGACAAAAATCCGAAGTATTCAAGGAGCATATTATTTTTAATGAACCTTTTGAAAGAAACGAAAGCTTAATTAAGAAAAAGTAAAGTGATTCAACAAAGAGGAAAGTATTATAAAACGGAACGGTTTTGTTTCAGGCCGTTCCGTTAATTATTTTAAGATGATTTTTACTGCAAATTGGTGCGTTCGCGAATTTCTTTTTCAACTTCCGGTGGAGTAAGGCCGGAAGCATTAATTACAACAGCATTTGTAACCGTATCCTCCATACCGGCAAAATTTTCATTCATTCCTGTTACAACAATGGCATCGAACTGCTGGTACTTTGATATATCTCCTTTAATACCATAATTAATACTTTTAACTTCATATCCTTTTTCACTTAAATAATCTTTGATAGGCGTAAGGGTTGGTTCAATACCAACTTTTATTGTCATGGTTTATACCTCCATACAAAATTTTTCAATATTATTATTCTAAAATGCAGAGCGATATATACATGAATAATTCTGCAGCCTGTTTAATATAATGTATAGAAAAATTATAAATATAAACAACAAAAAGCATTAAAAGGATAAACGGGGGTGATAAGTGTGGAAGGAACTTTTAGAAAAAGGCGCTATTCAAGATATAATTATTACAGCAGAGGCAGAAGGTACAAAAACAGTGACAAGTTTGTAAATAGAACAGTAAAACAGATTTTTGTATGCGGTATTGTCTTTTTAATTATCATTGGGCTAAAAAGAGCGGATACTCCTTTAACCAATCTGATTATATCAAAAATAACCGAGATGCTATCCTATACGGTGGATATCAACAGTGCTTATGACAGTGTTGAAACATTTGTTGATAAGACAGGACTTTTTGAGCAAGGAAAAGAAGATAAGAATGATATTATTTCAGTAGTTCCTACACCTGCTTTAACAAAAGAGGATAATGGAGTTAACGGTGAAAGACAGGAAAATACTGGTGATCCATCTGCCGTTGAAAGTACCGGGGATGGCAAGCAGGTGGAGTCGGCTTCCTCAACCATAAAAGAGGAAGAAGATACCATAATTAGTCAGAAAATTGTTGCACCATTACAGGGGGTTGTAACGTCAAAGCTTGGGTTAAGAGTACATCCTATTGAGAAAAAAAGCAGATTTCACTATGGAATAGACATTGCCGGAGAAAAGGGAACATCATTTGTTGCTGCATTGGATGGTCAGGTAGAGGAAGTTGGGAACGATGCAACCAATGGTAACTATATAAAACTGAAGCATGAAGAGGACATAAGTACATTTTATGCTCACTGCAGTGAAATAAGCGTAAAAAAAGGTCAAAACGTTAAGCAGAATCAGGTGATTGGAAAAGTAGGAGATACAGGAGCCGTTTCAGGTGCTCATTTGCATTTTGAAATATGGAAGAAGGGGATTGTATTAGACCCATTACAATATATTAGTCTTCCGTTATCCCCTACAATAGAAGATTAAAGGGGTGAAAATATATTAAGAATTTTAAAGTTTCAATATTTATTCATCCGACGGTATTTATTATTTTGGTAACGGCATTTATAACAAAACGCTTAAGGACAATTTTATTTTTCTATGCCATTGTTTTCATACATGAGCTTTTTCATCTCATAGTAGCACTGATATTGAATGTTTCCGTCAAAGGGATATGTATCATGCCTTACGGAATGACATTAAAGTTAAAAAATAATTATATTCACAAACCGGGGCAAGAGATCATAATTGCTGCAGCCGGCCCCTTTGCCAATATACTGATGATATTTTGCGTACTTCTATTGAAATCATATTGTCGCTTTAAAACAGATGATATGACTTTTTTTATTTTGGCCAATACTATTATTGTTGTTACGAATCTTCTTCCTGTATTGCCGCTGGATGGCGGAAAAATAATGAGGTCTTTTCTTACTATGCGCTGGGGATTTATTAAAGCTTCAAATTTTACATTAAAGGTTACGGGTATATGTGCTGCAGTCGTTTTTTTATGTGGTGCTTGGATTTTGTACATAACACATTTTAATATATCCTTATTTATCATCTCGCTTTTTTTGGTATGGAATATGGCATGCGAACGAAAAAATACAAGATTGATTGTGGCAAAAGAATTGATTTATTGCAAAGACAAGCTGCTGAAAGAAGGAATTATGCGTACCAGAAGCATTGCTGCGTTGGATGATATGCCTGCACGCAAGCTGCTAAGCTATTTTAGCTATAATTTTTTTTACTTAATTACGGTTATTAACAGTGAAATGAATGTCGTTGGTATACTGACGGAAGCACAGATTATAGAGGGGATGATAAAATCAGGTTCCCACGTAAAGGTTGGGGATATATACAGAAACATCTATTGCTAAACGAAGGCATTTTGGGTATTATAGTAGGTAGAATTGAGAAATGAGAATGGAGAATGGTCATGTCACAAAAGATTAGCGATAAAATTCTAAGTAATGTTCAAAAGCCTACGAGGTATATAGGCAATGAGTGGAACAGCGTGCATAAGAATCCTGAAACGGTGGATATAAGATTTGCATTTTGCTTTCCTGATTTATATGAAGTAGGGATGTCCCATCTTGGAATTAAGATATTATATCATATGCTTAATGATAGGGATGATGTGTACTGCGAGCGAGTATTTGCACCATGGACCGACATGGAAGAACAGATGCGTATCAATCAAATACCTTTATTTGCATTGGAAAGCGGAGATCCTGTGTCTGTTTTTGATTTTGTAGGATTTACTCTTCAATATGAGATGAGCTACAGTAATGTTGTTAACATGCTGGATTTGGCAGGAATACCGCTTTTGTCGTCTGACAGAGGGGAAGACAGTCCCTTTATTTGTGCGGGAGGGCCTTGTGCGTATAATCCCGAACCGTTAGCGGACATTATTGACTTTTTTATTATGGGGGAGGGTGAAGAAGTATTAAATGAAGTAATGGATGCCTATCTTGAATGGAAAAAGGCAGGAGGCAACAGGCTGGATTTCTTAAAGAAAATCACTGCCATTCAGGGAGTATATGTACCCTGCTTTTATAACGTTGAATATAACGAGGACGGAACCATAAGCAGTTTTACAAGCGTGTATGAAAATGCTCCCCAAAAGATAAAGAAACGCATTATTAAAGACCTTGACAATGCTTATTTTCCCGACAAAATTATCGTGCCTTTCATGGAGGTTATTCATGACAGGATTATGCTTGAAGTTTTCAGAGGCTGTACAAGGGGATGTCGTTTTTGTCAGGCGGGAATAATATACAGGCCTGTAAGGGAAAGAACACCTGAAAAGCTGTTGGAAATTGCCAGATCCCTTCAGGAGAGCAGCGGCTATGAAGAAATATCATTGTCTTCACTGAGCACCAGTGATTATACAAAGCTGAAGGAGTTGACAGATGGGCTTCTGGAAATGAATAAGGATCATAAAACAAACCTCTCATTGCCATCCTTAAGAGTGGATTCATTTTCTCTTGAGCTTATGGAAAAGGTTCAAAAAGTAAGGAAAAGCGGTTTAACTTTTGCTCCTGAAGCCGGAACACAAAGAATGAGGAATGTTATTAATAAAGGCATTACGGAGGAAGATCTTATACGTTCTGTTACTCTTGCCTTTCAGGGCGGTTGGAGCAATGTAAAGCTTTATTTCATGATAGGACTGCCGACCGAAACAGCGGAGGATATTGAAGGAATTGCAGACCTGGCCTATAAGGTTGTGGATGCTTATTATCGTGTACCGAAAGAGAACAGGAGCAAGGGATTAAATGTTACGGTAAGTACATCTTCTTTTGTACCCAAGCCGTTTACTCCTTTCCAGTGGCAGCCCCAGGACAGAATCGAGCAGTTAAATGATAAACAAAACCTTTTAAAATCAAAAATTAAAAGTAAAAGCATCACATATAATTGGCACGATTCGAAACTGAGCTTTTTAGAAGGTGTTTTTGCAAGAGGAGACAGAAAGTTGTCTAAGGTTTTAATTGCCGCACATAGAAAGGGATGCAAATTTGACGGCTGGAATGAACATTTTAACTATAATGCATGGTTGGAAGCTTTTGAGGAGTGCGGTGTTGACCCGTATTTCTATACTTCAAGGAAACGTGAATATGACGAGATTTTGCCGTGGGACCATGTGGATGTAGGTGTAACAAAGAAGTTCCTTATCAGGGAATCGGAAAAGGCTTTGAGAGGAGAAGTAACTCCGAACTGCAGGCAGCAATGCAGTGCTTGCGGGGCAGCCGTATTTGAGGGTGGTGTATGTATTGAATAAGATTAGAATGAAATTTACAAAAGGAGAACAAGTTAAGTATATATCACATCTGGATTTGATGCGAACCTTTTACCGTGCCTTCAGAAGAGCCGGACTGTCGGTTGCCTATTCACAGGGATTTAATCCACATCCTGTTGTGTCTTTTGCATTACCGCTTGCAGTGGGTGCAACCAGTGAAGCTGAATATATGGATGTGGAGCTGGAAAAGGATTTGGAAAGTAATGTGATAATCAATAAGCTTAATCATGTATTGCCTGAAGGAATTAAAGTCATAGAAATAAGAAAACAGTCAGAAGATGAAATGCGTTCCTTCAATGATATAGCTTTTGCAGATTATGTTGTTAAGGCAGAACTTAATGTTGTTTTGCCTCATATTGAAAAACATATAGAGAACATTTTAAAAGAAAATGAGATTATGGTTGAAAAGCAAGGGAAAAAGGGAGTTAAGTTGGTTAATATAAGAGATGATATTCATGAGCTTTCCATAATTGAGAGGTATGACAAGACCATTGTGTTGAAAATGAAGTTAAGTGCAGGCAATGAATCAAATCTGAAGCCTGATCTGGTGTTAAGGGCTTTTGATAAATATATTGAAGGTTTCGTGGTAGACCATATACAAGTACACAGGACAGCTCAGTATTTCAAGGACGGAAGCGACATAATGGGGGTGTAAATTTGCGCTCTGAGATTATTATTGATGCCGGAGCGGATGGGACAAGAGTTGCTTTTTTGGAGGATGGAGATCTTGTTGAAATATATATTGAAGATTCCGGGCATCGAAGTATTTTAGGAAATATATATCTGGGAAGAATAGAAAATGTTTTGCAGGGCATGCAGGCAGCTTTCGTCGATATCGGCTGTGATAAGAATGCTTTTTTGTATATTGATGACATAATAAGCAGAGGACAAGAGAAGGATATTGCCAATTTAGTGGATGTGGGACAGGATATTGCCGTACAGGTAATTAAAGAACCAATGGGTACAAAGGGACCAAGAGTCACTACCAATATTAAGCTTCCGGGACGATATGTTATTTTGCTACCTTATATGAATTATATAGGCATATCAAAGAAAATAGAAAACGAGGCAGAAAAACAGCGCCTGAAGGACTTGGCGCAATGTATAAAACCTGACGGCATGGGCATAATTATTCGAACGGAAGCACAGGGAAAAGAAAAGGGAGAGCTTGCGCGTGATTTGGAGTTTTTGATAAAACAGTGGGAAAAGGTAAAAGACCGTATGAATAAAGTGAATGCGCCGGCCATACTTCATAAGGATGATGACCTGATAGCCCGTCTTGTAAGAGACGGTTTTACATGTGGAATTGACAAGCTTGTTATTAATAGCAAAGAAAAATATAATCAAGTTCTTGAATTACTGGACGCAATATCACCTTCATTGAACGATAAAGTGGAATACTATAATGGTGATAAGAGGATTTATGAATATTATAAGATTGAAGAGAAATTGTTGAAAGCTGTTGAAAGAAAGGTATGGTTAAAAAACGGAGGGTATATAATAATCGATGAGACAGAGGCATTAACTGTTATTGATGTTAATACAGGAAAGTATGTCGGAAAGGATAATCCTCGGGAAACAATCCTTCTTACGAATAAAGAGGCGGCAAAAGAAATAGCAAAGCAGCTTCGACTGAGGGATATCGGAGGAATTATTATTATTGATTTTATTGATATGGCTAATAATATGCAGCAGGAAGAGGTGCTGGAAGAATTAAAAAAACACCTTAAACGCGATAGAAGCAGGACAACGGTTATGGGAATAACGCATTTGGGGTTGGTTGAAATGACCAGAAAAAAGTTAAGAGATAATCTATCCTCAATACTAATGAAAAAATGTCCGTATTGCAGAGGTACCGGAAAAGTTCTTTTAAAGGAAATCATGGGGAAAGACGTTGACAATACTAATGTTATATGCTAAAATATATCGGTAGCCGCATGAGCTGGGTTAAAATCGGTTATTCGTACCTGAGCTCAGCGAGACTGGTTAGGGAGGTGCACAAATATGTACGCAATTATTGAAACAGGTGGAAAACAGTACAAGGTTGAAGAAGGAAATGTAATTTTCGTTGAAAAGATCGCAGCTGAGGAAGGAAGCACAATAAGCTTTGATAAAGTGCTTGCTGTTTCCAAGGACGGCGATGTTAAAATCGGTTCTCCTTTGTTGAGCGGCGTAAGTGTTGACGCCAAGGTACTGTCACACGGTAAGGCAAAGAAAATAATTGTTTTCAAGTATAAGCCTAAAAAAGGCTATAGAAGAAAACAAGGTCACAGACAGCCTTATACAAAAGTTCAAATCGAAAAAATCAATGCATAATAGTAAAGATGATTAAGGTAGAAATTTATCGAGACAAGAATCATAATATTATCAGATACAGGACTTCAGGACATTCGGGATATGATGTTATGGGAAAGGATATTGTATGCTCCGCAGTTTCAAGTGTAACTCAGGCTGCATTGTTGGGCATTGTTAATGTTCTGAAGATTCATGCGGATTTTAAAGTCAAAGAGGCATATCTGGAATGTATATTGCCTTCTGACTTGGAACAGGAAGTTCGGGAGAAGGCAAATTTGATACTTACAACTATGGTTGTGTTTTTAAATGAACTGCAAAAGCAGTACCATGATTATGTTCAAATCATTGAACAGGAGGTGTAGATATGTTTAAGATTAATATACAGCTGTTTGCTCATAAAAAAGGAGTAGGTAGTACAAAGAACGGCCGTGACAGCGAATCCAAAAGACTTGGTGTAAAAAGAGGCGACGGTCAGTTTGTTCTGGCAGGCAATATTCTGGTAAGGCAAAGAGGGACAAAAATACATCCTGGCAATAATGTCGGAAAGGGCAGTGACGATACACTATTTGCTTTGATAGACGGAAAGGTTAAGTTTGAAAGAAAAGGCAGAGATAAGAAGCAGGTTAGTGTATATCCTGTGGAACAAGCAATTGCTCAATAATTGTTGATGATTAAATAATCTCAGAATATTCTGAGATTATTTTTATTATACTAAGATTAATTATTTATGTGATTGCATAAAGCAGATGAGGGGTGATGGCATGTTTGTAGATACAGCGAAAATATACATAAAAGCAGGAAACGGAGGAAATGGACTTGTTTCATTTCGCAGAGAAAAGTATGTGCCTGCCGGCGGTCCGGATGGCGGCGACGGAGGAAAAGGCGGAGATATTATTTTTGAAGTTGACAAAGATATGAGTACATTAATGGATTTCAGATATCGGAAGGTATATAAGGCAAAAAATGGTGAAGATGGCAGGACGGCAAAGTCATCCGGAAAAGACGGGGAGGACCTTATCATCAAAGTGCCGCCTGGATCCATTTTGAAAGATGCCGAAACCGGAAGAATTATTGCAGATATGGTAGAGCCGGGACAGCGTTTTGTCGCTGCGCGTGGTGGAAAAGGCGGCTGGGGAAATGTCCATTTTGCCACATCTACAAGACAAGCACCCAAGTTTGCTAAAAGCGGTCAGCCTGGTGAAGAAAGAGAGATTATTATTGAATTGAAGTTGCTGGCCGATGTGGGATTAATCGGTTTTCCAAATGTAGGGAAGTCAACACTGCTGTCTGTAGTATCCGATGCAAGACCAAAGATTGCAAATTATCATTTTACAACATTAGAGCCTAATCTGGGAGTTGTTGACCTTGGAGAAGGAAACAGCTTTGTCATTGCAGATATTCCCGGTATTATAGAAGGAGCACATGAAGGCGTAGGTTTGGGGCATGAGTTCCTAAGACATATAGAGAGAACAAGAATACTTATTCACGTTGTCGATGTTTCCGGAATGGAAGGCCGTGATGCTTTATCTGATTTTGATATCATTAATAAGGAATTAAGCGAATTTAATGAAGAATTATCAAGGAAGCTGCAGATAGTAGCTGCTAATAAGATGGATCTGCCCGGAGCCCAGGAAGAATTTGCTCATTTTAAAAAGACTCTTGAGGAGCGGGGATACAAGGTGTTTGGAATATCTGCGGCCACAAATACCGGTGTCAGGGAGCTTATGCTATATGTATCAAGCAAGCTGAAGGAGCTTCCGCCTCCGCCTGTATTTGCCGTACCGCAAGAAGAAACTGTTTTATATACTGAGGAAGAAGAACCTCCGTTTACAATTACTGTTGAAAATGGGGTTTACAATATTGAAGGGAAATGGATTCAGAAAATACTTGGGTCAACGAATTTTGAAGACAGCGACTCGTTACAGTATTTCCAACGCGCTCTAAAGAAAAAGGGAGTTATTGAAGAGCTTGAAAGGATGGGAATACAAGAAGGTGATACTGTTAAAATTTATGATATTGAATTTGATTATGTAAGATAAAGAAAATTTAAAATAAATATAGACAAGAAACAGCTTTTTGTAGTAGAATATGCATATAGAAATTTTTATCATATACTGGAGGGGCAGACTTTTACCTATGAGTTGCTATAATTGTGGGAATTGTAAGACTGAGGATTCCACGTATTTCTGTCTAATGAAGAATGATTTTGTGGTAAAAACAAGTAACGTAATGATTATTGAGAAGAATAGGAGTGGTTGGAAAAAGGGGGATCCGAATTACGAATCCCACAGACGGAAATCCAGAAAAGAAGTTGAAGTATAGCAGGATATAATTCATCAGATAATATGAGATAGACGATAGGTCTATCTCTTTGTATTTCTGCGGATAACATATGATTAATGTGTAAACACATTTAACAGACTTAGAAAATCGGAAGGATGATAAAAATGTTGACGAGTAAACAAAGGGCGTATTTAAGAGGTTTGGCAAATGGTATACCTGCAATTTTTCAAATTGGTAAAAATGGAATCAATGATAATATGATACAGCAGATTAAAGATGCACTGGAGGCAAGGGAGCTTATTAAAGTTCATGTGTTGGAAAGTTCAATGCTGGATGTAAGGGAAGCATGCAATGAAATAGCAGCTTTGACAGGTTCGGAGCCGGTGCAGGTGATAGGCAGTAAATTTGTTTTATATAAAGAATCAAAGGACAATAAATCCATCGAGCTTACATGAAAAGTGTAAAAAGAAAAAATATAAAATAATACTAAAAACATTGATAAATTCTATAAAATGGAATATAATAATAATACAGATTTCCACATGCTATATATAACCCTCTTTTCTTGGATAGAAAATATGTGCTTGAGAAGATCAGGAAAGTCTTTTCACACGTTTTATATCAGGGGTTTTTCATAAGCTAGTGGCAAGCCTGAATATCTGAGAAGGAGGTTTGTAATATGGCTGACAAAAATCTTACCTGTAAGGATTGTGGTTCTACATTTGTTTTTACAGAAGGCGAGCAGCAGTTTTATGCTGAAAAAGGTTTTACTAATGAGCCTGTCAGATGCAAAGACTGCAGAAGCGCAAGAAAAGCACAAAGAAGCAATAGACCAAGATTCCAAAGTGGTATGTCAGGTGGCAGAGAAAGAAGCAGTTTTTCCAGATTCTAAATGAATGGCAAGGAAGTTAAAAGCATCTAATATCATTTCGATATAGGATGCTTTTTGTGTTGTTTTTATTTGATAACATGCTGGCATATATAAGACGAATGTGATATTATTTATTCGTAAACTTCTATAGGGAGATGAAACAATGATAAAACTGGCCAAAATTCAATTTGTGATTTATGCTGTCTTTTCTTTTTTTATGATTGGCTTTTTTACATATACGAATGATTCTATTAACAAAATAAGTGCACAGAGAATTGATTCAAACAAAAAGGTCCCTATATTGGTTTATCATAATATTATGGATCATTATGACTCGCAGCAGAGTTTGGTTCATATAAGCCCTGCGGAATTTGAAGAACATATGTCGGCTATTAATGACGCGGGATTTAAAACCATAACCTTTCAGGATTATTATCATTATGTGGTTAACAATCGGCAGCTGCCGGAAAAGCCGATTATTATAACATTTGATGATGGCTATTACAGTAACTATGAATATGCTTATCCGATTTTAAAAAAGCTTGATATGAAAGCAACTATTTTTGTTATAACTGGCAGGATGGGTATGGGGAAGACAGACAATGTGGTTTATCCTCACTTTGGTTGGGAAGAAGCAAAAGAAATGCAAAACAGCGGAATTATTGATATACAAAGTCATTCGAATATGCACCCTGTTATGACGGAATTAGATGATGAAATGCTCCAATTAGAATTAAGACGCTCTAGATATTTGATTCAAAAGGAGCTGAATAAACCGTGCGATGTTTTTGCATATCCTTATGGTATGTTTAATTCACATACACAGTCCATGGCCCAAAGGGCAGGATATAAGATACAAGTTGCAGTAGGCGACGACGGAGTCAATACAAAGGGAAGTGGACTCTTTCAATTAAAACGGCTTACAGCTAAGGGTGGAACAACCGGGCATGAACTGTTGGAAATGATTAATCTATATATAGAACAAGAGGACACAAAATAATGTCCTCTTGTTTTTTATGCTCCGAAATATTCGTGCAGAGTTTCAACGGCTGTATTCTCAATGAGCTTATCCCCATGTTCATTGAGATAGCCTTCCTGAATAAACGGATTGGGAACTTTCTTTCCGTATTCGGTTAAAATTGCTTCAATCGCAGCAGGACTGCTGTTGTTAGCCGAGCTTCTTGTCAAGCACAAATAGTAATTATTGTTGCATTTGTACAGAGTGCTTTCTCCGAGATAAATATCGTATATATTGGAACATGCAAGGCATACATCGTCAAATTCGGAAAACATGAACATAATGATATTGGAACTAATCCTTTTACTTTTCCTTTTAACTCTTAGCTCAGATTTCTTAAATCTATTTTTAATATATTTGTGTATAGATTCAAAATCATCATCTTCATCAATTCGTGTAATGATAATAACAAAGCAATCTGATTGCAGAGGCATAGCTTCTATGATTAATTGTGAATCATCAACATAAAAGCCGGCTTCTACTTCTGCACGTTTCATCATATTCCAAAACATTTCTTGTGCTTCAGGAGAGTTATAGGATAAGTTCTCAAAATCAACATTCCATTCCTCAAGGTCATCCATGGAAAGAGTAACCTTAATTTTGTTAGGGGCTATCCTTTCTATCTTCATTATTATCACCAACTTATCCATTTTTTTTATATTATCTATATTTATATTATACTGTTAAAAATAGCATTTGAGAAGTCTAAAATTCTGTAAAATATCATGTTTAAATAAATTAAAACAAAACTGCGCAGGAAATATCATATATCAAGAAATAATGATATAAGATGGAATCGGCAGAAATATTAGTAAGGGTATTTCATCATATTGCTGCAAAAAATAATATATATAATATTTGTTGATAGCATGGAATTGAGGTGATAATATGGAGAATACGCCTGAAAAAATACGAAGTACTGAAAATGGCGAAGCAGAAAATGTAGCATACAATCTTGAAAAGGATTTTTATACCGGTACACTGGGAGAACTGAGATTAAAAGCAGAAGGGCTTTTTAAGAAAGCAAAGGAGAAAGGGATATCCATTGATGATGTGCAGGTTATAACATTAAAAGAAGGAAGTGCGGATTTTCCCGGAATAGGTACGGTAGATCTGCCTACATTTATTGCAAAAGTAAGGGGCAGATTGCTCAAAACAGGTCAGGTTATTACGGACGGGAAGCAAATTGATTATTACAATAGATATCAAAAATATCTTTCGAAAAAGATTGAACAAAAAAATATCGTTCGTGATGAGCAGGGCAAAATACAGTGGGAAAACGGAAAACCCAAGATAAAAAACAATCCGGACTTGTTCTTGACAGAATGGGAAAGGTTTGAAATCGGTAAGGCATTAGTTGAAGATAAGGAATTTGGTTTGGAAAAAACCATAACCGGTGCTTGTGACAGGGTAATCAGGAAGCTGATGGGAGAAAATGATTGGATTTTTCCGGGAGAAGCTGTATTACTTGATGAAGAATTTGAGGAAGTGCAGGAACGAATTCAAGCAAATAATCAGGAACGCCGGGAAAGACCAAGTGCTCAGTCTGTAAGGAAAGCCTCTGAAAAACAGATTAGCTTTTTAAAATCTAAAATTAAAAATGCAGCCTTGAATCCGGATGACGGCAATGTATTGAGGGTTATACTGGATGAGTTGGGGTTCAAGGATAAAAATATGGAAGATTTAAGTATGGGAGAGATGAGTCAGGCAATTGATAAAATATATCAGGTAGTGCCAAGAGTAAAAGAAATAATAGGAAAAACAATTCAATAGCCTATTTATAAATCATTGAGCAATGCGACATATAACTGTCGCATTATTTTTTGAATGCGGCTTCAGGATTGTTAAAATTTTAATTAAATTGTATTTTGTATACAAGCAGTGTATAATTGATAATAGTGAAATGTTAGAAAGAGGTGAGGTTAGGATGAAGATATTAACTTTTAAAGGTGGAATTCATCCACATGATAATAAGGCAGCTACGGAAAAAATACCGATTGAAATACTTGATGCACCTGAAAAGCTTATCATTCCATTGCAGCAGCATATAGGAGCACCATGCGAGCCACTGGTGTCGGTAGGTGATGAAGTGAAGTTGGGGCAAAAAATTGCAGAGTCAAAGGCTTTTGTAAGTGCGCCCGTTCATGCAAGCGTTTCCGGAAAGGTGGTTGCAATTGAACCGATGCTTCATCCGAATGGGTCAAAGGTATTATCCATTATTATTGAGAATGACGGTAAAGACACGCTTCACGAAAGTGTTAAGCCAAATAAGGATATATCTCAATTAGAACCGAAAGAAATCATTGAGGTTGTACGTGAAGCCGGCATTGTTGGTATGGGTGGTGCGGGATTTCCTACCCATGTAAAACTATCACCGCCCCCGGATAAGAAAATTGATTATGTCATAATAAACGGTGCAGAGTGCGAGCCGTATTTGACATCGGACCATAGGGTTATGCTTGAAACCCCTGAGGAGGTTATTTACGGCTTAAAAGCTATAATGAAGGTTTTTGGACTTCAAAAAGGATATATTGCTATAGAAGAAAACAAAATGAATGCTGTTCAGGTATTAAAAGAACATGCATCAAAAGAACAAGGCATAGAAATCGTGGTTTTAAAGACGAAATATCCCCAGGGTGCGGAAAAGCAGTTGATAAAAGTTATTGCAGGGCGAGAAGTGCCGTCGGGAGGCTTGCCTGCCGATGTGGGAGCAATAGTACTTAACATTGATACCTGCACATCAATTACCCGGGCAATAAAAACCGGTATGCCGTTAATCAGGCGTATTGTAACCGTATCCGGTTCTGCTGTCAGGGAGCCCAGGAATTATTCTGTAAGAGTAGGAACGCCATTCAGGGTTCTTTTTGAGAAGTCAGGAGGTTTTACAGAAGAGCCTGCCAAGATTGTTATGGGTGGTCCTATGATGGGGATTGCACAGTTTTCAATAGATGTACCGGTAGTAAAGGGTACTTCAGGACTGCTTGCCTTTACCAAGAAAGAAGTGCAGCTTATGGCAGAAGGCCCGTGTATTCGTTGCGGAAAATGTGTTGCTGCATGCCCTATGAATTTGCTTCCATTGTATATGAGTGCCTATGCGATTAAGAATGATTTGGAGCAGGCAGCAAAATATAATGTGTTGGATTGTATCGAATGTGGCAGCTGCTCCTATGTGTGCCCGGCCAAGAGACATTTGGTGCAGTCAATAAGAGCGGCAAAACAGGCTATTATTGCTCAAAAGCAAAAGAATTGATGATTGGATAAAGCTTTAAAGGGGGTTATTTAAAAATGACTGATAATAGATTCATTGTTTCTTCATCACCCCATATAAGGTCTGATGAGACAATTAGCAGCATTATGCTTGATGTGATAATTGCGCTTTCTCCCGCATTTATTGCAGGTGCCTATTTCTTCGGCTATAGAGCAATATTGATAACACTTGTTTCAATTATAAGCTGCGTTGCTGCTGAATATATATGGCAGAAGACATGCAAAAAACCTATAACCATTAGTGACTGGAGTGCTGTTGTTACAGGAATGCTTCTTGCTTTTAACATGCCGGTGACAGTGCCTCTGTGGATGCCTGTCATAGGTGGATTTTTTGCTATTATTATAGTAAAACAGTTCTTTGGAGGCCTTGGACATAATTTTATGAATCCGGCACTTGCGGCGAGAGCATTTTTACTGGCTTCATGGCCTGGCGCAATGACAAAGTGGGTACAGCCCTTTGAAAAGATATCGCTGTTTGGTAATGTTGATGCAGTAAGTTCAGCTACGCCGTTAGCCATAATAAAGGGAACGGAAGCGGTTGAGCAAGCAGTGCCCGGATACTGGCAGTTGTTTTTCGGTCAGATTGGGGGATGTATTGGTGAAACATCAGCCATTGCTCTTTTATTAGGTGCTGCATATTTATTGTACAGAAGAGTGATTAATTGGAGAATACCTGTAACCTTTATTGCAACAGTAGGATTATTTACGTTTATTTTCGGAAAAGATGGTCTTTTTACAGGAGATGCATTGTACCATATTCTTTCCGGCGGATTAATTTTGGGTGCATTTTTCATGGCAACCGATTATGTTTCATCTCCGGTAACTCCTAAAGGACAAGTAATAATGGGAATAGGTTGTGGCATTATCACTTCAATTATCAGACTTTACGGCGGTTATCCGGAAGGAGTGTCGTATTCTATACTACTTATGAACGTATTGACTCCTTTGATCGACAAATATACGATGCCTGTTAAATTCGGGGAGGTGAAGGCCCGTGCGTAATAATGAAATAGTAAGTTACAGTTTAAGACTTTTTATCATTACTTTCTCGGTTGCCTTAATACTGGCGGTTGGAAATCATATTACAGCAGATAGGATTGAACAGCTTACTATACAACTGCAAAATGATGCACGGAAGTCAGTTTTGCCTGAAGCAGCGGATTTCGATGAAGTACCATTAGAGGGATTAGGCCGGGGTGAATATAAATTAGTAAACAGTGTTTATGAAGGTAAAAACGAAGGTGCCACAGTAGGATATTGTGTCAATGTTGTTCCAAAAGGATTTGGTGGTGCTATTGATATCATGGTTGGAGTAGATATAAAGGGAAAGATTACCGGTATTAAAATTATTAGCTCTTCAGAAACTGCCGGTTTGGGATCAAAGGCAGAAAGACCGGAGTTTTTACAGCAATATATTGGTAAGAGTACGGCAAATACTTTAAAAGTAATAAAAAATGCAACACCTAAGGATGATGAAATTGAGGCTATAAGCGGTGCAACAGTAACATCAAATGCTGTAACTGACGGTGTAAATGCAGCAGCTCAATTGGTCAATGAAAAAATCTTAAAAGTGAAGGGGGAATAATGGTTATGGGTATTGCAAAGGAATTTTCAAAAGGACTGTTTGAAGAAAATCCAACACTTGTGCAGCTTGTAGGTATGTGCCCTACGCTTGCTATTACCACTTCCGTAACAAATGGAATAGGTATGGGATTATCTACAACTGCTGTTTTAATTGGTTCTAATGTAGCAATATCATTACTTCGAAAGTTTGTTCCTTCAAAAATAAGGATTCCGGCATTTGTTGTTATTATAGCGGGTTTCGTTACATTAATAGAAATGCTGATTAAAGCGTATTTTCCAGCGCTTTCAAAATCATTGGGAATATATATTCCTTTGATTGTTGTTAACTGCATTATTCTTGCAAGAGCAGAAGCTTTTGCATATAAGTATGACGTTGTTAAATCTGCGGCAGACGGACTTGGAATGGGTCTTGGCTTTACATTGGCCCTTATACTGATATCAAGTGTCCGTGAAGTACTTGGAAACGGCACATTGCTTGGCGTACAGCTATTCGGAGAAAATTTCCAGCCTGCTCTCATTATGATACTTACTCCGGGAGGATTTCTCACACTTGGTACGATTTTGGGAATAAAAAACTGGCTTGCGGCAAGAAAAAAGGGGGTAAGTCCTGATGCTTAGAGAAATTATAGTCATTGCGTTAAGCGCAATACTTGTGGAAAACTTTGTTTTGGTAAAGTTTTTGGGAATTTGCCCTTTCCTGGGGGTATCCAAAAAAACGGAAACCGCACTTGGCATGGGTATGGCCGTTACTTTTGTTATGGCAATGGCTTCAGCAATAACATGGCTGGTTCAGGAGTTCATTTTGGTGCCGTTTCATATTGAATATTTGCAGACCATTGCATTTATATTAGTCATTGCGGCACTTGTGCAGTTTGTAGAGATGGTTCTCCAAAAGATAAGTCCGGGTTTATACCAGGCATTGGGTATTTATTTGCCTCTTATAACAACCAACTGTGCAGTATTGGGTGTGGCTTTACTGAACATTCAGAGAGAATATAATTTTATCAATTCATTAGTATTCGGAACCTGTGCGGCACTTGGCTTTACTCTTGCAATTGTATTATTTGCCGGTGTAAGAGAGCGGTTGGAAATGTCGGATATTCCAAAGCCTTTACAGGACTTTCCTATCGCTCTTATAACAGCAGCACTGCTTTCAATAGCATTTTTAGGCTTCCAGGGGTTAAAGCTGTAGTCAATAACGTATACGGGCACGCAAAATGTGTCTATATTCAGAGGGGTGATATGTATGATAGATCAAATATTGGCTCCGGTAATCAGTCTTGGTGGAATGGGTCTTGCATTTGGCGCACTGCTGGCGTATGCTTCAAAAAAGTTTGCGGTGGAAGTGGATGAGCGAATTCCGGCTGTGATTGACGTTTTACCGGGAGCAAATTGCGGCGGATGCGGATATCCGGGCTGTAGCGGATTGGCAGCGGCAATAGTTGAGGGGAAGGCTCCTGTAAATGCTTGTCCTGTTGGAGGATCTGCCTGTGCTGCGGCTATTGCCGGGATAATGGGTGTAACTACAGAAGAAACGGAAAGAATGGTTGCAAGAGTGCTTTGTTACGGCACTAAGGATAATGCACGTGAAAAATATGAGTATTATGGCATAAGTGATTGTACGGCAGCTGCTAAGCTGGGCGGAGGCAGCAAAAGCTGTGCGTATGGATGTACCGGTTTAGGTACATGTGTAAAGGTTTGTAAGTTTGGTGCCATTAAAATTGAAAACGGTATTGCAGTAATTGATCCTGAAAAGTGCACGGCATGTGGTCAATGTGTCGGTGCATGCCCTAAGAAGATTATTGAGTTAATACCTGCAAGCCAGAGTACATGGGTAAAATGCAAGTCCAGGGATAAGGGCGGAGACGTAAAGAATTACTGTAGTGTAGGCTGTATAGGCTGTAAAATATGTGAAAAAGCTTGCAAGTTTGATGCGGTACATGTAATTGATAATGTTGCGGTTATCGATTATGAAAAGTGTGTCAATTGTTCACAGTGTGTTATTAAGTGCCCGAAAAAGATTATACAAGGTAAGCTTGAAACAAAAAAGGCACGTATTAATGAGAAATTATGTGTAGGTTGTACAATTTGCAAGAAGCAATGCAAATTTGAGGCCATTGAAGGGGATTTGAAAATAAAGCATAAAGTTATAGAGGACAATTGTGTTGGCTGTGAACAGTGTGTATTAAAATGCCCCAAAAACTGTATTGAAATGGTATAATAGTTATGGTGAAAGAATATCCCAAGAGGGTATTCTTTTTTTGTTTATTATAAGCATTTGGTAATTATATATATTAAATCACTTATTGAACAATCGTTTAATTATCGTTTTGCGTCTGGGATTTTCAATAGTCCGCTATTCCGTAGGGGCGGATGACTCTGTCCGCCCGTAATGAAGTATATTGTTGGTTTTGAAGAATATTGTTTTGCGCTTTGAAACACAATTAGCTCTTTTTCAGCAAGGCTATTTGGGTATAATAATAACAAATATTTATATCTGGAGGAGGATTTATATGATATATATTACAGGGCATAAAAACCCGGACAGCGACTCCATATGTGCCTGCATCGGATATGCTGAATTAAAGAAAAAGCTCGGCTGGAAGGACTGTATCCCTTGCCGAATCGGACATCTTAATGATGAAACCCGATTTATATTAAATTATTTTAATATTGATCCCCCTCAGTTCATTGAAAATGTAAAGCCTCAGGTTTCGGATATGGATTATTATCCTACTGAAACGATATCCGAAAATACCACTCTTAAGCATGCATGGGAAATCATAAGGGAAAAGGGGCAGACTTTGCTGCCTGTCAGTGATGAGACGGATACCTTCAAGGGAATCGTATCGGTCAGTGATATTACGCAAACATATATATCTTTGACGGATAACGATTTTTTGGAGAAATATTCTGTTAGTATAAAGGCGATAGTTGAGGTTCTGGAAGGACAGGTATTGTACGGGGAAGATATGCTGAACAATAAGGCAGGAAAATTATTGGTGTATAATAATATAAAATGGAACGAAGTACCGCATATTAAATCAAATGATATTATTCTGGTGTCAGGAAGCATTAGTAATGTTATCGAAAGTATGGAATATGGAACAGGATACATATTTGTTGTTGGAGGCATAGAAGAAAAGGATGAGGAAGTTCTTGCACGGTATGCAGCCATAAAGAATAAAGCTGTTATTAAAATGAACTATGATTTTTTATCGGTAATTCGACTAATCAGCCAGTGTATTCCGGTAGGCGAGATTATGAAAACGGAAAATCTCATCTTTTTTTATGAAAATGAATACATTGATCAGATAAAAGACATTATGCTGGAATCCAGGCATAGATATTTTCCTGTAGTGGATATTAACAAAAAAATAGTTGGTACAATATCCAGAAAACAGCTAATTACATATAAGAAGAAGCAAGTTATCCTTATTGACCATAATGAAATCAGCCAGACAGTGGAAGGAATTGAACAAGCAGAGATATTGGAAATCATTGATCATCACCGCCTTGGAGACATACAAACCGGTAATCCTATATATGTACGAAACAATCCTGTTGGGAGCTCGTCCACCATTGTTGCCAATATGTATTTTGAAAATGGTCTGAGACCGGACAGGAAGATTGCAGGAATCCTATGTGCTGCTATTATTTCAGATACTCTGCTTTTAAAGTCGCCTACCTGTACGGAAGTGGATATCAATACTGCAAAAATTCTGGCTGAAATCGCAGAACTGGATATAGAAAGCTTCGGATATGAAATGCTAAAGGTGGGAGCATCCATCGCAAGAAAATCACCACAGGAAATTCTGGAAAATGATATTAAAGAGTACAACCTTGGAAAATATAAATTTAGTATTTCACAGATCAACACCATGGATTTGAGTGAGCTGGACGAGAAAAGAAAAGAACTGAAAAGGGTTATGCTTAATAAGGCTGAGCAGGGAAACTATCATGGTGTTATACTGGTTGTTACGGATTTGCTGAAGGGTGGTTCGGAACTAATTATTGAAGGACATGAGGCGGAAAGAATCAAATCAGCCTTTGGTATTAGTCATGACACAGAAAGTATTTTTTTGGAGGGAGTGGTATCAAGGAAAAAGCAAATAATTCCACGACTGACCATGCATATGTAAAATCAGTTAAATACATTGTATATAGTATCATATGATATTCCCAAAATACATGATTAATAGGAGAAAAATAAAAAAGAGGCAGATGAATGCCTCTTTTATTTTTCTTCATTATCAAGAATTGTAAATGAATTCCATATATCTTCCATCATTTTTTCATTTTCAGCTGAACAATACATATCGGATATTTGACTCATAAAACAATAGGAGCCTTCTGCTTTATCAATAATGTAAAACTTTACGTTCAGCGGACAAGGCATATTTTTTTCTTCAAGAGTATAGGTGTATAACTTAATTTCGTTCCCTTTTTCTTTTATTGTTTCCTGTTTTACAAGGGTAACTTTGCGTTCGTCAGTGTTTTTACTCTTTTTAGCGTATGGATATTCCTGCAAGAATTCCGTAATCAGAGAAAATTTATCTTTATCTTCTATTTTATCTTTAATTTCTTCCTTTTCAGAAGATTTATTTTCATCGGTATTTACACTGCCGGATTCTATGTCCTGTTTATTTGTATCGGTATTTGTTTTGGCTGTTTCTGTTTTTTTGGTTTTATCAGTAGCGTTATCTTCATTTTCCACATATTCGATTGCAATACTTGCTTCGGCTTTTGGATAATAAAAACGGGTAATATCGTTTAAATATAAATAGCTGTAATAATAAGTTTCATTTTTGGTCCAATATCCCGGAATAGCAATACTCCATTTGCCTTCTTCATCTTTGTATTCTGCAGGAGCATCATCTTTTGCAAAACGGGCTTTTGATCGGTTATAATCGTTTTTATCAATTAACTTGGTAACAGAGGTAGTATCTTTTGCGCTTATTTTTAAGCTGTTTATGATATTGCGATAAACATCCCATGAAGTATTGTAGGTATCCTCCAGCATATTAAGAGTCATATGGTACAAAATATTATTCACAACAAAGAAATACTCTGCAATATAATATTTTTTATTGCTGCTGCTATGCTGTACGGAATAAATAAGCTCTGAGGCTTTTATACCAGCAACTTCGGTAAGCGTTCTTTCTTTAAAGGAGTAATATTTAGGATTAAAATTTTTGTCATAAAATTCTTTGGCTTTTAAGGTATATTCTTCTAAGTTGCCGTTATAAATATCTTTTTCCATGGTAAGGTTCATAAAGTTGTTTTCATCTATACCAAGTGAAGTGGAAACAAGATTTTCATAGCCATATGAACCGATAATATATGTACTGCCATAGTTGTCGATTTCCTCCCACTCAGGCACCACATTGATCTCCCAGATTAGCTGAGGGGTATAATCCTCGTTCGGAATATAACATTCATATTTGACATATCCATTATTATCGGCTTTATTTAAATCCTGAACACCGGTCACATTGCCGCGGTATGTGAGGTCAAAGGAATTTAATATACCGACATGATATGCACTTTCTTTTAGTTTCTGAGGAATATTTTCCTTGTCACTATATAAGGAGACAATAAAACGGTAGCCTCTGTCTATATAGATGCGTTCAAGGCCACAGCCCAAATAAGAACTGTCATACAGCTTTTCGATGTACGGAGGATTTTCATTGCTGTTAAGAGTACACTCAGATTCATACATACCATATGTATATTCTTTCTTTTCTGTTATTTCCTTATAATACTCTTCTAATGTTTGAGAGCCGGCCCCTTCAATACGAATCATTATGTTAATATCTCTTTCCAGATTGGTAATGATGACATTCTTTCCGTTAAAAGACGAATTGGATACCTGAGAACCTTTTGGCACGTTGATACTCCAGCCAAAGTGACTATTGCCCACTTTTTGAGCGGTGGATTCTCCCGTCAGAAATGCAAGGCTTTTTAGGGAACCGTCATTATCAAGCCGAATAAGGGCTTCCTGGGTTGAACTGTTATAACTGACATTGGCTCCGTAGCTTTCTGCAATGAATCTTACAGGCACCATGGTTGAATCACCAACTAAAACCGGTGCTGCCGGCATTTCTTTTTCCACGTTGTTTACAGAACACTTGGTGCTGCCCAGCGTCATAGTAATGGTTGTATCGTTGTAATCAATTGTTATTTCACCGTTTTCATTCCATAGGATATCTGCACCAAAGGCTTCTGAAATAAGTCTTAACGGAACAAAAGTATTGGTTCCGTCTGAAAAAGGCTGTTCAGTTTCTATTACATGGCCGTTAATTGTTATGTTATTGCTGCCTGGCTTCAGCCTGATTTCAATATAGTCGTCCAATGCATAAGGGAAAACTCTTATTGGTGAAAGCATGATACAAATTATAAGAAACAAGGAAGATAATTTTCTTTTTATAAATGACATGTTATTTCAACTCCTATTCCTAAATATCACTTTTTTCAGACGATGTAATATTTACTTTCAATTCTTGTCCATTGCGTAATATAGTAAATTCGATAGCATCTCCGGGAAGATATTTTTTCATTTCCTCGGAAAAGTCCGGAAGCGTATGAATCTTAACTCCGTTGACGGCAACAATTTCGTCATCAATCTGCAATCCTGCTGCCTGGGCAGCTGAATTTTCCTCAATTTTTATAATAGGAAGAGTCTCTTCGGAGGGCAGTCCGTATTTGGCTGCAATTCCTTCCGATAACTCAAAGCCGAAGTAAGGGCGCTTAACCTTCCCGTATAATTCAAAATGCTCCAGAACATATTTTACGGTATTGCTGGGTATGGAGAAGCTTAATCCCTCCACTCCAAAGCCTTGATATTTTCCGGAATTAATTCCGATTACTTCGCCTTTCATATTCACAAGAGGGCCGCCGCTGTTGCCGCTGTTAATGGCCGCATCGGACTGGATAAAACGATATGAGCCGTAGATAGCGCGATTAACACCGCTGATAATACCTCGTGTAGCAGAATTCTGAAGCGAGAATGACAAAGGGGTACCTATCGCTATCACTTGTTCCCCCACAAAGATATTGGAAGAATCTCCGAAAGTTACAGGGGTAAGGCCGCCCTTATCAATTTTAATCAGGGCTATGTCCGACTCTTCATCAATGGCTTTCAGCTTTGCTTTATAAGCATTACCGTTCACAAGAAGGACAACAATGTTTTCCATGTCTTTAACAACATGTGCATTTGTAACAATATAACCGTTTGATTTATAGATAACGCCCGTACCTGAAGCAACTGGAGGTCCTAATGCATAGTCGTCTCCGTATTGATTGAACACGGCTGATTGCTTTAAATTACCAATTATTCCTACCACCGACGGACTGATTTTATTTACCACTGATGCAATGGTGCTTTCTTCACTTTTTATGGATAAATATCTGTTTGTTTCGTTCCATTCAAAAGAAATTCCGGAGTCCTGCGGAAGGCTCTCAAAAGGAATATATATCTTATTATCAATTATTTTCGCATTTTCACTTGCTTGCCGTTCATTAACATATAAGGGAATGTCCTGTATTTCGTTTGCAAGCGAAGGTGTTACCAAAATGTACGTTAAAGCTAAAAATACACAAAAGAAACGAAAAATAAAATGCTTGTTCATCCGTCTACCTCCTAAAGTATTCCTTTGAATATGTTTATTATATTAGAGTAATATTATAACATAAAAATCAACAAATGGATATAGTTATACATTTAAATAAAATTAAATTTTGTTTAAAACACAATGATGGGTGACACTTTTTTAAAAAAAATAATTATCACTCCAACATCACTTGTCAAGGGGAGGTGTGGAGATTTTTTGAATATACGGTTTCAAGAAATACTACCCGACCTTGACAACGCACCTATGATATAATGTTTCTTGGGTTATGGATAACAGAGTTATAATTATATTACATCACACCTAAATATTGCATTAATACCTCATAGGGTGATTTATACTTTAGGCATATTTTTGGTATCGTATTAGACCATTTATTATAAATCTTTAACTGTTTTCTCCCATCTTCTAAACTATACATTCTCATCTTACTATAAAATCGTTTTTCATCGATTCTATGCTGTCTTTCAACTTTCCCATTATGTCTTGGCGTCGCTACTCGGATCCTGTGATATTTTATCCCCATTTCCTCTAATGCTTGCTCAAATAGGCTTAATCTGTCTGTTTTTTTGACGAATACGCATTTGTAAATTCCGGACCGTTATCCGTTTGTATTTCCCTTATTGGAAATGGAAATGCTTTTATCAGCTTCATTAGAAAATCCTGTGAACTGTATGTGCTTTTTTCATCATACATTTCTCTAAAAACGAATCTCGTGCATTCGTCCACAGCCGTATATTGATAATATTTCTGCCCGTTTGCAATACAATAGCTTGGTACATATTTAACATCAATTTGTACTTTTTGTCCCGGATATTCAGCTCTTTTGTAAGGTTTTGCTTTATATTTGCTATATTTCTCCGGTTGATCAAGTCCTAATTTACATATTACTCTTATCATACTGTTATAATGTCTTGTATAACCTTTTTCTTTAATGGTTGCCCATAACACTATTTTATCTTCTTTATTTCTTTTCCAATATCGTATGATCAAATCTATTTCTTCCTGCGTATGTTGATTTGGATGACTTTTAGGCCGGTGGCTTTTATCCATTAAACTCTTCCAACTGCCATCATACTTTGCTTTCCATTTATATATAGCATTTCGGCTTACTCGATGCCGAATACTCGCTTGTGTCACTCCATGCTTTTCTGCATATCTTACTTAGAGTATAATTTTTATTGGCAAAAATAAAGGAAGAAGCAAATTGCCTCTTCCCATCATACAAATCAAACTGTAAAATGTAATTGACGAGAAAACATAGACAGGAGTGATTTGTATGATA
>Ga0134101_1000860_pt1 | contig 29007 bp, 20 predicted proteins | sample 12_3_2metaG_FD_94446 | JGI IMG/M metagenome (GOLD analysis project Ga0134101, IMG submission 94446) | Switchgrass degrading microbial communities from high solid loading bioreactors in New Hampshire, USA - 12_48_3.3_201_A2 metaG | ecosystem: Engineered > Bioreactor > Semi-continuous > Anaerobic...
AACCGTTTGAGCGACACGTCAAGATAAACCGTCACGCCGGGCTTGACGGCGAAGGGGCACACGCCGCCCGGCGCGTGGCCGACGGCCGCTTCAACCTCATCCGGCGGGATCATTTTCGCCTTCTCCTGAAACAGGTTTTTAAATTTCCTGTTGTCCACCTTGGCGTCCCCCGCCGCGACGATGATGACGGGCTTCCCCTTAATCCAGAAGGACAGCGATTTCGCAATCAGCCGCGGCTCGCACCCGATCGCGTTGGCCGCTTTTTCCACCGTCGCGCTCGACTCTTCCAGCTCGATGACTCTGTCTCCCAGGCCGGCGCTTTCAAAGTATCTCTTTACGTCAACAAATGCCATGTCTTCACCTTATTTTTTCGTTTTAATTAGTTACTTCATTAGTATACACGACCAAAAGGGGAAAGTAAAACCAAAGGGCATTTTTCCGCCTTAAGAAATGAGAAAAACGCCGCCTCTGGCGGGGAGCGCAGGCTCTTGAATGAGCGTTCAAAACAGGTGCGGCGGGGAAAATTCGATTATCATCCTGCGCCAAGGCATCTCAGCGCGCGCATGACGGCTTTTCCGGCGCTTTTCTCAAACGGGTTTTTGCCGTTTGCGCACGCCGGGCGGCGGGGAGAGGAAAAAGGCTTCAAATCCCGAGGGAATTGAAGCCTTTTTCCTTGAGGTAATGGGGTTATTATAAAACAGAAAGAGAGAGGGGGGTTACAACATGGGGTTGGCTACGTTGTTCGGGTCAAAGCTTTCTTTAATTTTCTGCATCCATATATGGCAGTTGCTGTAGAGAGGCCCGAGCTGCAGGAGCGTCGGGTTGAGGCAGCCGACGTCCTCGGCGTGGAAGTGGCGGCGCAGGTCCTCTTCGCGGGACCGCGCGCGAAATTCCCCGACGCCTTTCATGGCGGCGGGATTTGTCCTGTCCCACATAAACAGCAGCTCGATGTGGGCAAAGTGGCCGTATTCCATCGGGATGATCTGGTAGTTTTCGGGCGCGTCGAAGATTTTGCCCGTTTCCGTAAACTCGTAGATGTACTCGCCGATGGACTCGCCCACATCGCAGATGTGCTGCACCGATTCGGCGCCCAGCTTGATGGGCATCCAGCCGCCGCCTAAGCGCAGGACGCTCTGCAGGCGGCTGACGACCATGAAGTAGTCCATGTGCTCCGTCCACCAGTTTTCAAGCTCCTCGGGCAGCCTCTTGCCGCCCGTTTCCCGCACGACGTCGAACAGGATTTTTTCCTCGTATTCCCGCTCGCGCACCGACTGGGCGGCGATGTGCACCACGAGGGGCATGGACATGGCCTCTTTGTAGCCGCTCGTCCATTTTTTCCAGAAGTCGTTGGCCGAGTCGCTCATCAGGAGCGTGAGCGGCAGGTAGAAGTACTTCTGGACGGTGGAGCAGACCTCCGCCTCGCCGAGGGCGAGCATGGCCTGGCACACGTTCTGGATGTTGTCGTAATTGAAGACGTAGACGCGGCTTAAGTCGCTGTCGAAATAGACGCGGTGGTGCGGGCTGACGCCTTCGGTGCGGATTTCAGCCGGGCCCTTGCACGCGTCGAGGGCGACGGCCGCTTTCGTGATGATGCCGAGCTGCCCGTGGCTTCCGAAATAGCCCTTGATGATGCTCCGCAGGCTCGGGCCCGGTCCGTCCGGGCAGAACCAGCCGCAGCCGCCCTGAAGGGAGCCGGTGCGGATGATTTCGCCTTCGGGCGTGACCATTTCCACCGCCAGAAGATAGCGGTTTGCCCGAGACGAGCCGTACTGGGTGTGGTGGTCGCCCGACGTGCTCGTGAAGTTGGCGAGGACGGAGCCGCCGGGGCCGACGGAGGCGGCCGTGTAGCTCAGGCCCCTCTTTCGCACCTCCGGGTAGAGCTGGACGTGGCGCACGCCCGGCTCCACCACCGCGTAGCGGTCCTCCTCGTTGATCTCAAGGATCCGGTTCATGCGCTTGAGGTGAATGAGAATGGTGTCCTCCCGGTTTGCGTAGGCGTCCGGGAGCGTGCCGGAGATGAAGGGGACGAAGCAGATCCCGTATTTGTTGCACACTTTCACGATGGCGGCGACCTCTTCCGTGCTTCCGGGGAGCAGGATGGCGTCCGCGCTGTGGTAGTCAAAGGGGATTTCCGGCGTCCTGACGCGGTTGCCCGCCAGAATGTGCTGTTTTGAACTGATGTAGCGCTCGCCGACGATTGCGGCCAGTTCCCGATACGCTTGAGCTGAAAGTGCCATGTCACGCCTCCTCCTTCAGTCTTTCCGCCAGCAAAACGGTCAGGTCCAGATAGGGCAGCGCGTTTTCGCCGTCGCTGCCCAGCGCGTCCCGGCAGAACGGGCAGCAGGACACGATGGCCTGAGCGCCGGCGGCCTTCGCCTCGCGGCGCCGCTCGGCGGCCGTCCACACGGCAAACTCGGGGTCGACGTCCCGGGCGGCAGCGCCGCAGCAGAGCGCCTCCTCTAAGTTTCGCGTCATCTCGCACAGCTCGACGCCCTCCAGGGCGCGGAGTATTTCGCGGGGCTCTTCGTAGACGCCGTGCTCGCCTCTGCGCCACACTTTTTCCGGCACGTGCAGGCCGTACGGCCTGATCTCCCCGTCCCACGGGACGTACTTCTCGGACAGCCGCCCCAGCATGCACGGGTCGTGGTATGTCACGCGCAATGGCTCATCGCCCTTGCGGAGGCGGAGCTTCCCGCCGGAGAGCAACTCGGCGGCGACCTGCGTGATGTGCTTAAATTCGAGCCCCTCCGTGTCGGCATAGCGCGGGTACCCGCCGCGGAAGGAGCCGAAGCACTCGGCGCAGGCGGTGATAACAGTGTGAATCCCGTGGCGGCGGAATGTGTCCACGTTGCGGCGGATGAGCTTTTCGGCCGCCTCGCGCTGGCCTGTGCGCCAGAGCGGGGCGCCGCAGCACCACTCGTCCTCGCGCAGGAGCTTGAATTTCACGCCGCCGGCGCGGAGGATGCGGATTGCCGCGAGCGCGATATCGGGGTAGCGGTAGGCGCTGCAGCCGACGAACAGGGCGGTGTCGGCCTCCGGGTCGTCCCTGAAATCGGGCGGCAGCCACGCAAACCGCTCGGAATGGGGCTTGCCGTAGATGTTGTGGGTTTCCTCCACGTTTGCCGCCGTGCGCCGGAGGGGTTCGGGGAGGTATCCTGCCTCGACGCAGTCTTCCCGCAGGGCATAGATGGTGTCGAGCACCTCCATGTCGCGCACGCTTTTGCAGTTTATGTCGCAGGCGCCGCAGGCGGGGCAGGCGTAAAGCAGCGTCTCAAGGCCGTCGCCGTATTCGAGCTTGCCGTCGAGGCGCTCTTTCGCGATTTGAATGAGGCCCTGCCCGGAGTAGGCGTCAAACCCATGGAACTCGTGCAGGGGGCATACACTCGCAAAGTCCCAGCCCTTCATACGGGCCGGCAGAATCCACTTGCACTGCCCGCAGTGGTTGCAGGACTCCATGGTGTATTTGAAATCAGCCAGATTTGCCATAGCCGCCTCCCTCAAAAGCACAGTTTTCCCGGATTGAGGATGTTGTCCGGGTCGAATATCTTCTTCAGCTTCCTCATTGCCTCGGTGGAGACCGGGTCGGCCGCGTACGCGAGTTTGGACAGACTCCCGTAGGGCCTGTCAAAGTAGGCGCCCGCCTCGTAAAGCTCGCGCGCTGCGTCCTCAAGGGCCTTGTCCACCTGGCCGGCCTCCTCAGGAGCGCCGCTAAAGTACACGCTGCACTCGATGCGGAAGGCCCTGCCCTGCACCTGCGGCTGCACCGTGATGCCAATGTCCCCGGGGCAGCGAAGGTTTTCGAGGATTTCTATCAGGCGGGGCGCGCGGCTCGGCGGGGCGAGCATGTCGATTTGCCGCACGCCGCCCCGGCGCATCTTCCAGTACGTCTCCCGCCGGTCGCAGTCGGCTATCATGGACTCTACCTTTTCGGCAAGGCCGGGCAGGCCGCCGAGTTCCGTGACCGCCTCAAGGCCCGCCTGCGCGCATTCGTCCTTCAGATAGCCCTCGTAGATGCTCACGCGCTCTTCGGGGTAACGGTCAAAACCGCTGACGCGGCAGATCATCGTCCACGGCGCTAGAGCTTTAAGGAGCTTTTCCTCCTCCTCGGCGCTCATCGCGAAAGCGCCGGCGAAATCGGCGCGGCTTAAGATGACGCACTCGTCGGGGATGCGCCGCTTGAGAAGGATACTGGCAAGGCGGGTGAGCTTTTCCGCGCTTTCGGCCTGCACGAAATAGAGCTTTGTGAGGGCCGGCAGGACCTCCGTCTTAAGCGTGGCCCATGTGACGAAGCCCATGGTGCCCTGCGCGCCGGAGAAAAAGCGCAGATAGTCGATGCAGCCCGGGCCCCAGGGCACGACCATGTCGGCGCGGGTCTCCTCCGGCGTGCCGGGGCCGGCCGCCGAGCCTGTCCGGAACGCGTCGCCCGTGCCAAACACCGCCTCGACCGTCAGAAGCGGGTCGGTGTAGTCGTACTGGTATTTCGGGATGAGCACGGCCTCCCGCTCAAGCGCGCTGGCGACCACCGATTTCCCGGCGCGCGGCAGGAAGGGGATGTTCAGCCGCATGCCGGCCGCCCTGACTTCGGGAATGAGCATGTCGAACGTCACGCCCGGCTCGACGCGCACGTACCGGCTGCGCCGGTCGATTTTGATGATGCGGTTCATCCGCGAAAAATCCACGGTTTCCGCATTCGGGTTTTCCGACGCGCCGTGCAGGTGCGGGCCGCGGGAGCTGACCGCCACAAGCGGCGTTTTCGTCTCACGGGCCTTTTGAATGATGGCTTCAAGCTGCCTTGTGTTTTCAGGGTACAGCATCGCCGTCGTTCCTCCTTAGCCGATGAATTGTGGAATAAGCCCTCCATGTGACATGAAGGGCTTATCCGGTGGGGAGTTGAAAAGTCTTAGGGGAGTATCACGTTTTGTTTAAGCAGCTGCTCGCGCAGTTTGCCGAACGGAACGTTCCGGACGCTGATGCCCTCCTGTACGGCCATGGCCGCCGCCGTGCCGGCCGCCTGGCCGAAGCACATGCAGTGGGGGATGAGGTTGAAGCAGGAGTTGGCCTCGTCGTCCGAGGAGAAGGCGCGGCAGGCCACCATAAACCCTTCGATGTCCCGCGGGATGAGGGTGCGGTAGGGGACGTAGACGACGGGGTGCTCGAGGGATTCCTTGCCGCGGTCGTTGTTCGGGAAGATGGCGATGGTGTCCTCAAAGGGCTCGGTGCGGCGCAGGTCGTCCTCCCTGAGGGAGTACTCGCCGACGAGACGGCGCCCGCCGGTGGTGCCCAGCTGCGCGCAGGTGAGATGGATGTAGCTCTTTTCAAAGCCGGGGGCCTTGTCGCGCAGGAGCTCCCAGGTCTGGACGGCTTTTTCGCGCGCCGCGACGTCCATGCGCGTCATTTCCTCCACGTCCGTCTGGCACTCGGCGATGAAGTGCGGGTGCAGCCACGCCGTGTGCTCCTGGTTCTTGAGCATGCCTCTGAAGAAGCTGATGTACAGCCCTTTGTCGTGCAGCTCGTTTTTCAGGGCGATGTAGTCGTCCGGGCGGGAGCTGACGAATTTGTCGAACGCGCGGAATTCCACGCCGCCGATCCAGTAGCCGAAGCACAGGTGCTTGATGCGCAGGTCCGCGCCGATGTCGTCTTCGTACTGAGCGCCGGTCCATGTGAGCAGGTCGCCGTCGCCGGTGCAGTCGATGATGACCTTGCCGAGCACGGCCTGCCGGCCGGACTTGCTCTCGAAGATGATGCCCTTGACCTGGTTGCCGTCCATGATGACGTTCGTCACCCAGGAGTGCAGGTACAGCTTGACGCCGGCCTCCATGACCATCCTGTTGATTTCGTTCTTCCCGATTTCAGGGTCGATGATGGCGGAGTAGAGAAGGGCGTCTTTTCCTTCCTTGTTCTTGCGAATGAAGAAGTGGTGGAAGCTGCAGTCCTTGTAGTACTTCAGGACGGACTCATCGGTGGAGCCCCAGTCGAGCTTAAAGGGGTGGAAGGCGGCGTCCTGCTTATCGAGCCGGTCGATAAACTCCTGGCAGATGCCGCCGATGTACTGCTTGCCGCCGATGTCGCTGAGGTTCGGGATGATGTTGACGAGGCCGCCGGTGCACATGCCGCCGAGGTGGCCGTACCGCTCCAGCAGAACCGTCCTGGCGCCCATCCGCGCGGCGCAGACGGCCGCGGCGAAACCGCCCGGGCCGCCGCCGACGACGATGACGTCCGTCTCGCTGACGACCTTAATCTCCCGGGGGGGCTCTGTGACGGTTGTGACGCTGGGCACAAACCGCTTATCGTTTTCCGAGGGGCCGGGGATATGGTAGCGCGCCATGCCCGCAGGACCATGGTACCTGAGCCTTTCGTTGCTCATATTATGTATCCTCCTTTGACAGAAACTGGCTTAATAAGCGCAGTTTTGAACTTACTTTACCATTATACTAGCTCATGCTCGCGTAGTCGATAGAGGTGTCAATCTCCTTGCCTTTCACAGCGTTCCAGATGACGGCGATGGCCGACAGAACGACGAACAGGCCGAGGCCAATGACAACCTGAGCCGTTGTGAGGTTCGTCATGGAGGAGATAAACAGGGCAAGCTGAACGGCCGTGCACACGCCCATGATGATGTAGAAGACGGGCAGTGGCATCTTGCGGAACAGGCCGGTTTTCCAGAACTCGGGATACTTGGTGGGAATCCGCCACGCGGCGACCAGCGGGAACAGCTTGATGAGAGACTGCACGAGGACGGTCTGGTTCGCGATGACGCTGACGTTATCCGTAAACAGGTAGGGGATAACGGCGGCGGCGAGAAGGATGGCGAGCGTGACGTAGGGGGCGCCGAACCTGTTCTTTTTGCCCACGACTTTGGGGAGCCATCCGGATTCCGCGGAGCTGGCGAAGGGCTTGGACAGGCCGAGGAAGCCGGCGTTGAGCGTTGTGGCGGTGGCGAGAATCGGCCCGCAGATGATGAAGAAGATAAACAGGCCCGTGGGGAGGAGAGAGCTCGCGGTTCCGACCATCGTCTGGCCGACCGTCTGCTCCCAGGGCAGCGTGTTGACGTTGACGAACGTCATCAGCGGATAGAGGAACAGGATGATGACGGCGGTGATGAGCATGGATTTCGGGATGTGCTTGCGGGGGTTTTTCGCCTGCAGGGCCAGCGCGTACACCTGCACATAGAAGCCGGTTGTGACGCAGAATGTGGTTGTGGCCTGGATGAAGCCCCTGCCGCCGTTGGGGAAGTAGTTGCCCGCGCTGAAATCGAAGGCGCCGGGTCTGATATTGAACAGGCCGTAGATGATGTAAGCGGCCGTCGCAAGGCAAAGGAGATAGAACATGATGTTCTGCGCTTTGCTGATGGCCTTGATCGGCGATATGTTCAGCAGGAAAATCAGGACGGTGACGATAATCGCGATAATTTTGCCGGGCGCGCCGGGCCACAGCGTGGTGACGTAGCCGCTGATTGCGGAGGTGGAAATGGCGATGCCGATGCACATGAGGATGAAGTTCCACGCGAAGATGCCGCTGGCACGCTTGCCCAGGCCGAGCTGGACGAGGGAGAAGTCGCCGCCCTTGAAGCTGACGGCGCCGCTGACAAGCAGGTTCGGGAGGATGGTGAGGAACCCGACGATGACCGCCAGGCCAAACGCCAGCCACGCCGAACGGCCCGTCATAGCCGAGGTGGGCGCCTGAAGGGCGTAAACGGAGGAGCTAAATACATTTCCAAGCGCGATGGTGACGAGCGCCATCAAACCTAATGGGCGCTCAGGGTGAGGAGTTGGTTCCAGAGGGTGGATTTGTACTTCCGGTTTCTGCTCGTTCATGGATTAGGCCTCCTTGAATTATAATAAGGTTTTTATACCTGCCTCCCCGCGCCGTTTTAAACGGACGGAGAATGCTCTGCAACGTAGTCGGACAGGAACGCCAAAAAGACCTCCATGCTCGGATTGTCGTTTTGCTTGTCCCAGATAAAGGAGAAGATTGTTCTTCCAAGCTGCTGCAGGGGTACAAACCGGAAGGCCGGGTTGCCGGCGGCGATGCACTGGTCGGAAGCCGCTATGATGCCCCGCCTGGCCGAAACCCATAAAAGGGAGGTGTCCAGATCGGGAGCGTAGAGCACCTTCGGGTCATACCCTAAGGCGGCGTATTTTTTGATGAGCCTGCTGGCAAGTTTCGGGGCGATATAATCCGATAGCAGAATAAACGTGTCGTCTTTGAAGTCATCCAGAGTGAGGTCTTCCGGTGCGATGGAAGCCTTGGGATGGTCGGCGGGGAGCAGAAACCCGTTCGGCCTTTCGACGACGTTCATATAGCTGCGCGAGATGCTGGAATACTCCTCCCAGCGCCAGAACACAAAGTCGACGCTGTGTTCGTCCAGCTTTCTCGACGCGTCGCCGGAATAGGAAGTCTGAAGGGAGACGAAGATCTCCGGGTGCTGCTTTTCAAAAGCAAGGACAACCGGAGTCAGGATATTCGAATAGAGCGTGCCGGGGTGCGTGCAGATGCGCACTTCCCCGATATAGCCGCTTTGGGCGGCGTGGGTATTGGAGAGCACGGCCTGATAGAGATCGGTCACCTTTTCCATGCCGGCCTTGAAGACCTGGCCGGCCTTCGTCAGGACGACCGAACGCGAGCCACGAATAAAGAGCTGGACGCCCAGCTCTTTTTCGAGGGCAAGAATCTGACGGCTGATCGCGGATTGGTTTTTAAAAAGGAGGTCTGCAGCCTTTGAAAAGCTCTTTGTCTGGGCGACAGCAAAAAATGCTGTCAATTTGGCCAAATCCATACGTCCTCCATGCGGCATTGTGTACAATAACTGCCGGAACCCGAGATTTGTATCATTTTTTGTTCATTATAACATTTAGGTTTGGGAAAACAATAAGACAACCGTCATAGTGTTATGCAATCGGCGCATAGATTTTTTAATTTCCGTATAATCGAAGAATAGTTTGGGAATACGGCGCCGCACAAAAAATCCGGACGCGTGGAAGCGTCCGGCTTTTTCACTATATGCGGCCATATTGATGTGTTGAATTGAAATTCAAATTGTTTTACAGGGGTTTGACAGACGACTCAGGACCGATGGCGGGAGAGATGCGCCCGGTTTCTCTGTTATGTATCCTGAGCGATGGCCTGTTCATACGCCGCCTCTTCCGCCCTGAGGGATTTGAGCAGCCTATAATACAGACCGAAGGAGAGGGCCAGCGTGAGGCAGTCGGCAAGCAGCTGCGTCCATACGACGCCGTACAGCCCGAACAGGGCGTTCATCAAAAACAGGAGCGGGATGTTGACGAGGCCCTGGCGGCAGGAGGAGAGGATCAGGGACTGCCAGCCCTTGCCCATGGCCTGGAACGTGAAGTTCATCTGGAAGTTGCTGATCATGAACGGGGTGGCCAGGCAGCAAATCCGCAGGAATTTGGTCGACAGCGCGTACGTCTCCGGCTCTCTGATGAAGATGCCGACGGCGCCTTCGGCGAAGATTTCAAACACGACGATGCAAATCGCGGCGAAGGCCATGCCCCAGATCCGGGCGCACTTGGCCGCCGCATGCATGCGTTTGTAATCCTTGGAGGCGTAATTGTACGCCACCAGCGGCACCATGCCCTGGCACAGGCCCATGCCCACGTTCATGGGCAGCATGTCAATCTTTTTGACGATGCCAAACGCCGCCACCGGAATATCGCCGTACTGGGCAGCCAGCTTGTTAATCAGGATGTTGGCCACGCATGCCAGACTCGAGGAAATCGCGGAGGGGAAGCCGACGGAGGCAATCTGCCCGATATATTTCGCTCCGGGGAGGATAAGGCGGGGAGAGAAGGAAAGGACGGTCCTCTTTCTCAGACGGACAAACATGATAATGAAATAAATGAATGTGCAGTAGTTTGAAAGCATGGTCGCGACGGCCGCGCCGGTCACCTCAAGCCCCGGCTCAAAAATGACGAACATGAACAGCGGGTCGAGGATGATGTTCAGCACGCCGCCCATGCCAAGCCCGAAGCTGGCCTGCTTTGAGTAGCCCGTGCTGCGGAGAAAATGCGCCATTGTCATGTTCATGGAGGCCGGGATGCCGCCGAAGACGACGACCCATAACACATAGGAGGAGGCGTAGCCGACGGTGTTGTCGCTGGCGCCGACCAGGCGCAGCAGCGGTTCCATAAATATGTAGACGCAGGCACAGTAAATCACCGTGACTAAAAGCGCGCCGTAAATGCTGAAGGCGCAGGCCTTCCTGGCCTCTTCCGGCTCCTGCCTGCCCAGCAGGCGGGAAATGAGGCTGCCGCCGCCCATGCCGAACAGGCTGGACAGGGCGCTCATGAGGAAGGGGAAAGCGAAAGAAACGGAGGCGGCCGCAACTTTATAAGGGTCGTTTGTCTGGCCGATATAGAACGTATCGGCCAGATTATAGATCATGGTGATCAGCGAGCTGATAATCGTCGGGATGGCCAGAGACGCAAGCGCCTTTGGCACGGGAATTGATTCAAAGAGCTCTTTCTTTTCATTCATGGTGATCGCCGTTCTCTTTCTGTCTTAAAGTGTTGATGTTATCAAGCGCGATTTGAAGCAGGCGCCTGAAATGCGCCTGCTCTTCCGGGGACATTCCCTGGAGCATTTTCCGCTCCATTTCCACTGCGTTGTCAATCAGGGCTTTACGCACCGCGATTCCCAGCTCCGTCGGCGTGATGACGTTTATCCGGCTGTCGCCGGCGTGGGCACAGCGGGTGATAAACCCTTTTTTCTCCAGACGATGCAAAATCCCGGCCACCGTGGATTGGGAGAGATGGAGATGCTCCATGATATCCCCGGCTGTGACGGGATTATCAGCGTTTCTTAATATGTACCGGATGACTTCGCTCTGGCTGGACGTCAGGCCGAAAGATTGCATCGTTTTATTGCGCAGCCAGGTCACAGCGTTGCCAAGCTGGATGATTTTGACCGCGAGATAACTCTCTGGCTGCCCCATCCGGATTCCCCTCTATGGATAAATCGCATGCGATGCATTCTATCAAATTATACGCTTTTTGTCAAAGGAAATCAAAAGCCCAAAACCCCAAAACCGAAAGCGCATTTGGACGCCGGATTCGGCGGATTGACGATTGTGCAGATTGTACAGGCGGTGTTAGAAAATGATCCGCGCGCCGCCCGCAGTCGACAAAATACTTGTTATATCGACACGTTAATGGTAATTATATTGTAAATTCATGGTTTGGGGGTTAAAAAATGACAAAAAGGCTTCTCGGTATCGTGCTGGCCTGCCTGCTGGCGTTCTACGTTTTCCCGACGGGCGCGCTTGCCTACACGTCGCCCCATGCCATAAACATCAGCGAGCGGCGGCCGGTTGATATCCTGATAGTCCAAGACCCCGGCTATCCGGGGGGCACGCTGCCGGAGTTTGCGGCGCGGCTTGAAAGCGCGCTTGCGGCCGAAGGGCTCGGCCCGGCGGAATATCGCCTCAGTACGGTGGAATTGGAGACGGACGTCAGCCTTTCCGATTTTGACGGCTGGTACGTCTACGACCACTATTACCACCCCATTTACCCGCCGGACGGCTCCGCGCCGGAAGGGTGGGACGACCGCTCCGGCAGGCGCCCGTATTTCTACTGGAAGGAGACGAGCTTCAAGATTCCGCCGTCCGCTCTCGCGGCCGGAGAGGAAGATCTGCACGAGCAGCTCTGGGCGGAGTATGCGCTTCTGATATATTCGTGCAATCAGGCGGCTATCCTGCGGCGCTATGCGGCGCAGATCCATCCCTACGGCGAGCTGAGCCGGGACGAACAGGCCGCCGTGTACGAGGCCGTTTTGGAGGCGGTCAGGGACTATACGGCGCTTATAACGTACGGGCGCTGCTACGGCGCGCTCACGGATGAGGAGAAAAACCTGCTTGTATACCAGATTGAATGGGAGCTTTTCGGCAACTTCGATTACCACTACGGTTCCGTGCTCCTGAGCCATCTTGAGGAAAACGCCGTAAAGGCGCTGGCGGACGAGTTTTTGCTGATAAACTGCATAAAGCCCTTTTATACGGACGAGGAATACGAAAAGCTCAGCGACGAGGAGAAAGCCGCCGCGCTCAGGGAATACAGGGACTTGTGGTTTAGCACTTTCTTTTCCGAGTATTTGGCCGGCGAGACCGCCTCAAACCTGGACGATCAGCGCAGGGCGGAAATTATAAGCGGCTATTATTATGACGCGTTCATTTACTCCTTCGATATATACAATAAAATTTCAGCCCATCTCATCTCGAACAAGCCGGAAGCCCTCTTCGTGACGGATATCACGTCGCCCGGCTCGATGGACGCGGTTTACCTGCGCGACAGGCACATTTACGCCGGCGCGGCCGGTGGCGACACGAGCGTCGTTTTCCTCGGCTACAGCGAGCCGGCCTACAAGGACTTTCTGATCTGCCCCGCATCTTCGGCGGCGAAAACGGTCTCCTTTGACATGGACGCGTCCGAAATCTGCGCCCACGCGCTCGACGGGGCGGGGCTGCTGATGAACTCGGGCATTGATGAAGACGGCTTTATCCACGGGTACATCCTGTTTTATAAATTTAACTCGGCTACGGCGGGAACCGTCTACCTTTTAAAAATTAAAGACGGCGTGCTTGCCGAGGATATGCACAATTATGACGGTTACGGCTCCCTCGTCGACTCGGGCTTTGTTTATGCAACGCCGCTTGGGGCGTTTGGCTTTAACGGGGAGAAAAAGCGCGTTGACATCACCATCACGCCGGCGTCGCTAAGCTGCGTCGAAACGGATTATACGGACGCTGGAGGAACGTCGCCCGGGACGGCGCGCACGCTCTACGACGGCGCGCTCGACGACACGGGATACAACGGCTTTGGCCCGCTGGCGAGCTTTCTCAGAAACGACTATGAAAAGACGAAGATATCCAAATTCACGTTTTCCAATCTCCGGATGGGATACCGGAGGACCGCGGCAGACGGCCTGCGCGGCGCGTCTTTCATTGAGAGCGCCCAAAAAGTGTATATCGTGCTCTCCGGCGGCGACGGGAGGAGCGGCGAGCCGTCTTATTTCGAGCTTTTGGCGCGCCTTAAGCAGGATCAGATCTTCTACCTCACCACCGGCCCGGGCGGCGGCGACGTCGTTTCCGACAGCGGCGGCAACGGGCTGTGGCTGAGCGGAAGCAGTCCGGAGGAAAACGCGCAGGCCGCCGCGCGTTACATCGCCGGGCTTTACCACGGCGATATTTCGTGGGGCGGCAGGGCTGCGCTGCCAACCAGCGAAGGGCTGCCGCCCGTGGCCATCTTCGACATCACCGACGGCGAGGGGACGTTCGTCAATAAGGTCGATATCAGGCACCTGAACGGCGGCGCATACACCGTCCGGTTCGGGAACACCGGCAAGTCCGTCGCTCTCGCGGAGGAGGCGGGGGAGCTTACCTATCATTACGCGGTGTACGACCCCGAAGGGAAGCCCGTGGATTTGGCGGGCGGAGATGCGCTTGTGCTGGACGGGGCGTCCTTGCCCGGCGTCTACACATTCGTGCTGACGGTATCCGAAGGGGGCAGGACGTCCGAGCCGGCCGCGCGCACGCTGACGGTGGTGCGCGACACCGCGCCGCCGGAGGTGGCCGTCCTCGGCCGTGACGAGGCGCCGCACACCGCGGGCAGCATCACGCTGCGGCTTTTCGACGGGGAAAGCGGCGTGGCCGCGTACGCGATCGGCAGGGCATCCGGCGGCGGGGAGCCGGTTTACGGCGAAGAGGTAGTCTTCCCGGAAGCGGCGCAGAAAGACGTCACGCTGACTTTGGAAAGCGGAGAGTATACCTTGTATGTAAAAGTCTACGACGCATGCGGGAACGAGAGGGTCTGGAGCAGGAGAGTGAGCGTCGCGCCGACGCCGGATGACGGTCGGCCGCCTGACGAACCGCCTGACACGCCGCCATCTGACGTGCCGGGTGACACGCCGCCCGCCGCGCCGATATCGCCCGGCAGCGTGCCTGTTCAGGTGCCGGTTATCGTGGGCGGCAAAACCGTCCTCGCCGGCGTACAGACAAAGGGGCAGACGAGCGACGGGCGCGCGAGCCTGACGGTGACGCTCAGCCCCGAGCTTGTGGGCGCGCTGCTTGACAGCGCGGGAGATCAGGCGGTCATCGCCGTCCCGATTGAAGGGGCGCAGGCCGTGAAAAAAGCCGCTTTGACGGGGCGGCTTATAAAGGACATGGAGGACAGGGAGGCGGCGCTTGAAATCAGGACGGGCGAGGCCGTGTACACCCTCCCGACCGGCGCGGTGAGCATCAGCGCCGTCGCCGAGCAGTTCGGGGAGGACGCCAGCCTTGCGGACATCACGGTCGAGGTGACGATAGCGGCGCCCTCGGGCGCGGCCGCGCAGCTCGTTCAGGACGCCGCTGCCGCCAGAGGGTTTAAGCTTGTTGTTCCGGCCATCGAGTTTACGGTTCGCTGTACCTACAACGGACGAACGATTGACGTGACGGCCTTCGGCTCTTACGTGGAGTGGATGGTGGCCATTCCCGATGGCGTTGACCACGGGGAGGTTACGACGGCCGTCGTGGTCGAACCGAGCGGGGCGGTGCGCCACGTTCCGACGCGCGTGGCTCTCATCGACGGCAGGTACTACGCCGTCATCAGCAGCCTGACAAACAGCACCTACTCGGTGATCTCCAACCCGGCGGCGTTTGAAGACGTATCCGGCCACTGGGCGCAAGGCGCCGTCAACGATATGGGCGCGCGGCTCGTCGTGACAGGCGACGAAAACGGCCGGTTCAACCCGGACAGCTTTATCACCCGGGCCGAATTTGCCACCGCCCTCGTCCGGGCGCTCGGCATCAGGCCTGCCGACACATGCCGCTTTAAGGACGCTGCGCCGGAGGCGTGGCACGGCGGATACATAGAGGCCGCCGCGCGGCACGGGCTGATCTTCGGGTACGACGAGGCGACCTTCGGCCCCGACGACCCGATCACGCGCGAGCAGGCGATGGCCGTCGTCGCGCGGGCGATGGCGGTGACAAGGCTCGACGCCGCCCTCTCCGCCGGCGAGGCCGAAAGCCTGCTCGGAGCGTTCGCGGACGGCGCGGCCGTCTCCGCCTTTGCGAGAGAAGGCGCCGCGGCGTGCCTGAAAACGGGCGTCGCCCACGGCAGGGGCGGCGGCACACTTGCGCCGAAAGAGCTCGTCACGCGCGCCGAGGCCGCCGTGATGCTCCGGCGGCTCCTGCAAAAATCGGGACTGATATAAGCGCCGCGCCGGTGCCGGCTGCGTGCGGCGCGATTGACTGCATCGCGCGGGACGCGCGCGCCGGATTGGGCGCGCATCCGCTTTGGGATGAAAACGGCCGCCCCCGCGGCCGCGCGGGCAGTAAAAAGGCAGACGGTTTTATTCGCTGCCTGCCCAATGTTTTTGCATCACAGGCGGGATTATTGCGGAAATCCTTGCATTTTTGCTGAGAAATGCAGGCAGCTTCCCGTTGGACCCGGTAACCGGATTGTAGTATAATGTCGTGTGCATGAATTTTCTGGAGGTACATAATGAAAAAAGCGCTTTTGTGTCTGGCGGCGGCGCTTCTCATAATCGGCTGCGCCGCGCCTGCTGCCATGGCGCAGGAGGAGAAGGCCATTCAAGTTTTTGTCGACAACATACCCGTTGCTTTTGACGTCAAACCTGTCATTCAGGACGGCAGGACCCTCGTGCCGTTCCGGGCGATTGCGGAAGCGCTGGGCGTGCAGGTGGAATGGGACGATGCCTCAAAGACGGTCACCGCCACGGACGGCGAAAAGGTCGTGGCGCTGCAGATCGGGAGCAAGACCGCCTATTTGAGCGGGACCCCCGTCGCTTTGGACGTCGCCCCGGTCATTTCGGGCGGGAGGACGATTATCCCCTTAAGGTTTTTCAGCGAGGCGTTTGACTGCGCAGTCGAGTGGGACGGGGACAACAGGGTTGTGAGCGTCACGTCCCCGCCGAGGGAGATGACGGTCATCGGATTTTACGCCCTGGGCGACAGCAAAACGAGCAGCTGGACGAACCTCTTTGGCGTGCCCTATCCGGAGACGGCCGCAGGCAATACCGATATCGTCGGCGAAGTCGCGCTCGGCTGGTACAGCATTGACAGAGACGGCAACCTGCTCACAAAGAGCCGAACCGGCTGGCTCAGGCCCGACGGCTGGCAGGACGTCCTGAAAGCGGCGGGCGCGTACGGGCTCACCGCCGAAATGGTGGTGCACGTCACAGACGGGGACGGCACCATCACGGCTCTGCTGGGCAGCGACGCCGCCATGGCCGCGGCGGCCGCCAATATCGTCAAAGAGGCTGCGCAATATTATCAGGGCATTAATCTCGACTTTGAAGGCCTGGGCTTGCGGGAAGAGGGCGAGCAGCTGCTGGCAACGCAAAGCGCGTTTAACAGATTCGTCCGGCTTTTGTCGGAGCAAGCGCACGCGGCGGGGCTGAGTCTCACGCTGACGCTGCATGCGCCCAACAGCGCCTATAAGGGCTATGACTATCAGGCTCTGGGGGAGTGCGCCGACACAATCATTATCATGGCGTACGATTACGGCACAAAGCCGGAGCCAATCGCGCTTGTCGCCCAGGCGGTCGAGCAGGCGCTTGAGTGCGTGCCGGGAGAAAAGCTCGCGCTCGGCATTTCCGTACCGAACGAGACGCCGGAGAGCCTCCTTTCAAAGGTCGGGCTGGCCAAGAGATACCATCTGAAAGGCGTCGCGCTCTGGAGGCTCGGCCTCCTGACGGACGACATGTGGGACACGCTGAGAGCGGCGGTGGCGGTCCGCGATGGCATCCCGCAATCCGCTTAAAGCCGGAAGGTTATAACATAAAAAAGCCGCAGGACGATGCCCGCACATCGGGCACTTGCCTGCGGCTTTAAGCTTTTCGGGAAAAATCGCTGTCTTTCACGGGGTTTTTCGGCTTGTTGCTGCTTCGGAAAATGACGAAACGCTGGACGGCCCAGTTGACAAAGAAAAACAGGAAATTTGCGAGGATTTTCGCCAGCATGGCGTTTATCCGGATGTGGTTGATCAGCAGCGTCAAAAGCGCGGAGTTGCCGGCCAGAATGGCCGCCGCAAGGCAGAAATACTCCAGCGCCGTTTTGATGGCCGGCGCGTTGCTCCGGAAGATAAACTTCCGGTTGAGTATGTAGTTGAGCGTGGCGCTGACAACCCGCGCGCTGATGTTGGCGATAAGCAAGTTGCCCGTGAGCATCAGCAGAAGGCCGTACAGGAGGCAGTCTATGCAAAAGCAGAAGAACGACGAGGCGCAAAACTTGATAATCTCCTTGACAATCCGCAGGGAGTCTTTCACCATGCGGAAATGCGAGGAGACATTCCTGCCGATATAAATCGTGTCAATCGGGATTTCCCGGATGGGTATCCGCTTGCGGGCGGAGTCTAATAGCACGTTGAGCTCATACTCGTACCGCTCGCCGTGAATCTTCAGCAGCCGCGGGATGAACTCCCCGCTAAAGCCGCGAAGGCCCGTCTGCGTATCGTACAGCCTCACGCCCGTGAACAGGTGGAAGATGAGGCACGTGACCGCGTTGCCGAGTCGGCTGCGGAAAGGCGCCTGCTTTGTCAGGCACCTTTGCCCGAGAATCAGCGCGTCCGGGTGCAACCGCACGTTTTCGCGGATGCGGATGGCGTCCTCAACGCTGTGCTGGCCGTCCGCGTCGAACGTGACTACGATATGGCCCGTCCCGTACGTCTCCTGGATATAGGCAAGGCCCGTTTTCAAGGCCCTGCCTTTTCCCTGGTTCCTGGGATGGGACAATACGGCCGCATGCCGCGCCGCTTCTTCAAACAGCGGCGCGTAGCGCTCCCCGCTGCCGTCGTCCACGACGACGGGGACAAAGCCCGCGCGGTTTAAGTCCTCGAGCAGCGCAATCAGGTTGTCCCCCGGTTTATAGGCGGGAATTAAAGCGATGCTAAAGTCGTCTATCTTTAACACCCCCAGCTTTCAGCCGGACTGCCTTGCGCGTCGCCGATAAAAGACCCCGCTGCCGCGGGGATCTTTCCGGATACGGTATTTAGGTCTTGGCCACCATGACGTTTTCAACCATGTCCGCGATGTCTTCGCAGCAGTCTACGGTCTGCTCAAGAAGCTGGTAAAGCTCTTTTTTCTTGATAATGACGATGGGGTCCGTCTCGTTTTCGAAGAGCTTGCGCATGCTTTCCGCGTAGGTGCGGTCAGCCTCTTCCTCAATCCTGTTGACCTCGACGATGCATTCGTTGATCTTGGCGTGGTTCTTTTTAAAGTTTTTCAGCGCCGCCATCAGCTCGTCGAGCTTTTTGCAGCACTGCACGATGTAATCGACGAACCTGCGCAGGTAGGTGCTGCTTTCCCGGATGTTGAAGATGGCGATGTGGTTTGCGACGGCGTCGATGCAGTCTGTGAGGTTTTCAATCGCCTTGATGATATCAACGATATCCGTGCGGTCTATGGGTGTGATGAAGGCGATGTCGATTTTCCGCAGGCACTGGTGGACGTGCGTGTCGCCTTTGTGCTCGATGTCCTTGATGGACTTAAGCTCCGACTCGACGATGCACCTGTCCCTGAAGGCGGCCTGCAGAGCCTGCGCCGCTTCAAGGGAGATGGACACCCCCTGCTGGAACATCTCAAAATAGTCCACGCTTTTTGTACTCATCTTGCCCATTATATGAAACCTCCAAATCGCACCGGCTTTGTGCCAAAAGTTACAGCGAAAACAGGAAACGGAAAACAGTCGCGAAAACGTAGCCGAGTATAAGGCAGACCGGGAAGGTGAGCACCCAGGCAATCACCATATCTTTTGCGATCGACCAGTTGACAGCGCCGACGCCCTTTGTGGCTCCGGCGCCCATCATGGCGGTGGCCTTGACGTTGGTGGTGCTCAGGGGGATACCCCACAGCGTCGAGGCGAGCATGCTGCCCGACGCGGCGATTTCCGCGGCAAAGCCCTGGTATTTTTCAAGCTTGACCATATCGATGCCCATGGCCTTGATAATCCTGTAGCCGCCCACCGAGGTGCCCAGAGCCATCAGGACGGAACAGACCAGCATAATCCACAGGGGTATTTCGAGCGTCCCGCCGCTTTCCATGGTGTAGACGCCGCCGACGACGAGGGCGAGGTAGAAAATGCCCATGAACTTCTGCCCGTCCTGCGCGCCGTGGCTGAACGCCATCAGGGAGGCGCTGAGAACCTGTCCGGCGGAAAAGAATTTTTCCGTTTTGCGGCGGTTTATGTTCCTGCAGATCATTTCAATCAGGCGGGTGAAAAAGAAGCCCAGTATGAAACCGGCCGCGGGCGAAATGACAAGCCCGATGACAACGCTTTTGATGGACTGCCAGTTTAACGCGCTGATGCCGTTGAGGGAGATGCCCGCGCCCATGAGGCCGGCTATCAGGGCGTGGCTTTCGCTGGTGGGGATGCCGTAACGCCACGCGGCGACAGCCCACAAAACGATGGACAGCTGCGCAGCCCCGAGGGTGACCAGCGCGTCCGTGCCGGTTCCGATGTCGACGATGCTGGCCGTCGTGGTGGCGACGGCCGTCCCCATGATCAGCACGCCGAGGAAGTTAAACACCGCCCCGAGGACGACCGCCACTCTCGGGCGGAGCACCCTTGTGGAGATGACCGTCGCGATGGCGTTGGGGGAGTCCGTCCACCCGTTGACAAAAATGGATGCGCAAACCAGCATCACAACGATTACAAGACCCATAGCCGCTCGGTACCATTCCTTTTTCGTGTATAAGTCCAGCCACTCTATATTCTCATTATATAATACAGGAAAAATTAAACCAATATTAGGAATGCCACAACGCGGGCCTTCTTTTTTGCCTTGTTTCGGCATTATGCTGTTTAAACAGGAGAAAAGAGAGCCGGATAGGCGGGAAAACGGGCCGGATTGGTATTCTGGCAAACGAAATCACTTTGACGGCTTTATGGCCCGCCTCGCTTCAAATCTCGTAAAGGAGAAGGGCGTGTATCAAAAACTCTCACAAAGAGGCCGCGGCGGGGACATCGGGAAGGCAGAGCGCCCTGAAGCCGCGGATTCTATTTTATATGTTTCACTTTTTGAAGTAAAGAGGAGCGGCCTTAAGACAACGCTCGCCACGGCCGCCCGTATGCCGCTCCATAAAAAATACAGTTTTCTTCCTGTTTCGCTCTTGACATATTAGGTCTATCGCGATAGACTTTATTTAGGTCTATTGGAATAAACCGGAGGGGGCGGCCGCATGGAAAGATTTAAGCTGTTTGACGCGGAGTATAAATTTGTCAGCATCGTCTGGGACAACGAGCCGGTCAAATCCACGGAGCTTGTCAGGCTCTGCTCCGAGAAGCTCGGCTGGAAGAAGTCGACCACCTATACGGTCTTGAAAAAACTCTGCCAGCGCGGCATCCTGCAAAACAAGGACGCGACCGTGACCGCGCTGATTCGGCGCGAAGATGTGCAGCGGTATGAAAGCAAAGCCGTGTTGGACAGGGCATTCGACGGGTCTCTGCCGAAGTTTCTGACCGCCTTCCTGAGCGGGCGCAAGCTGTCCGAACAGGAGGCCGAGGAGCTCAGGCGCATTATCGAGGAGGCGGCAAAATGAGCCATCTGGAGGATGTGTTCCTAACAATCGTCAACATGAGCATCACGGCATCCTTTGTGGCGGCCGGCGTACTCCTTGTCCGCCTGCTGCTGAAAAAAGCGCCGAAGATTTTCTCCTATATTCTCTGGGCGCCTGTGCTGTTTCGCCTTATATGCCCGGTTTCCTTTCGTTCGGAGCTGAGTTTTTTGAGTCTGTTAAACCTGTATCCGAAACGAGAAGCCGGCTTCTCCAGGTTTGTGCCGCGGAATACAGGACTGGCGCAAACGCCCGCGTTGGGATCCGGCGCCGTCGGCGTCGGCGGCGCGGTCAATGCATCCCTGCCCGCGGCCGCTCCGGCGGGCGCAAATATTGCGCAGATATGGATATCCGTTTTAAGCCTTATCTGGATTTCCGGCGTCATCGCGCTGCTCATTTATAGCGCCGCTTCTTATGTGAAAACCAGAAGAATGCTTCAGACCGCGACGCGCGTGAAAGGCAACGTCTTTGAAACGGACGCCATCGGGACGGCTTTCGTGTGCGGCTTTATCCGCCCGAAAATCTATGTGCCCGCGCATATCGGAGACGCCGACATGGCCTATATACTGGAACACGAGCGCACGCATATCCGCAGGAAGGACTATCTCGTCAAGCCGCTTGCTTTTCTCGCGCTCGTCCTGCACTGGTTCAACCCGCTTATATGGCTGTGCTTTGCGCTCATGAACCGGGACATGGAGATGTCCTGCGACGAGAGCGTGCTGCGCAGGCTGGGCGACGGCGCGAAGTGCGGCTATTCGAATACGCTGCTGTCGCTCGCGGTGAAAAGAAAAGGCCTTCTGGCGGCCGGCCCCCTGGCCTTCGGCGAAAACCACGCAAAAGGCAGGATAAAAAATGTCCTCAGTTTTAAAAAACCCGCGTTCTGGGTCATCGTGGTTGCTGTTGTGGCTGTCTGCGCGGCGGTGATTGCCTTTGCGGCCAATCCGTCCGCAAACGCGGCCTATACATCCGAGGACTATAAAATCTCCCTGAGGTATCCGTCCGGCTGGAAACCAAACCCCTACTATATCGAAAGATACGAGGGCACCGGCGGCTTTTTCCAGGTCGGGGCCATTGACGGCGCGGGCCTGACAATCGATGAAGTCGCGGAAAATGAAGCGTTTCACAGGCTCAGTCCCTACGGTACGAAGCCGCAAATCCTCAGCCGCACGGTTGACGGACAGGAGGCAAGGCTCATTTTACCGTCGGTCGACCAGCCGGAAGATATGCGAAATCAGGCGGGGCTGATTGTCAGATACCCGCAAGCGGTTCAAATAAACGGCTCGATGTACCATTACCTTATCCTGTGGGCGGATAAGGCGCATATTGAAAAGATCGGCAATACGCTGGCTTTCCTTGGAATCCAGGCGGGAGATATAAGCCCCGGCGGGATTGCGCCTGAAAGCGATGAGGCCGAAACTGAAAAAACTTTAGACGAGTATGTATCCGAGGCGATCATCGCTTATAATAAGCCCCTCTTCCGGGGCGGCGAGTATCAGATGTTCGCAACGGAGTATCACAAGACGCTGAAAACGGTCAATCAGGGCGACACCGTCACAGTTTACCTCGTCGCGCTCTACATGCAGTATCAGTATAAGGACAATGAAATTGTCCTCACGGGAGCAAGCTGCGTTCCCGTCGCAATCACATTTAAAATGGAAGATTCGGGATACACATTGCTCGAATACTGGGAACCGGAAAACGGGGTATCCTACGCCCCGTCTATAAGGGAGAAATTCCCGAGCGATATAGCGAAAGCCGGCATATACACTTCAATGGAAGCGGATGGGGAGAGCATTTGTCTCCAAAGAGCTCAGGAATACTTTGCGCGCCAGAGTATAGAAGAACAGGTCCCGAGCGGCAGGACGGAAATTTCAGCTGCGGCAAGCTGAAGCTCGAAGTCACGCATGTCCGTGATATTAAAACCAAGAGCGTATCCGTGCCCGTAACGGATGAGCTCATCGAGACGCATGAGTACAAGGTGTTTGAGATTTACTAAAGTGACAAGCAGACCCGGATCCTTGAGGGCGCAGCAAAAAAGGCTTCAAATCGCAAGATTTGAAGCCTTTTTCGTTTTTGGAAATATGTATTTCGCTTTTAATCAATATTTCCTGCCGAGGTCGCGGGCGAGGAAGAAAGCGGAGCTTGTCGCCTGATAGATATTGCGCGGCGCAAGGCAATCGCCGATCTGGTAAAACTCCGGCGCGCACTCCCGCAGCGCCAGCGCTTCGTCCCACAGCGGCTCATGACCGATGGCGTAAGCGACGGTGTCCGCCTCAAACAGCATGGTTCCGGATGTCCCGAGGGGCGGATACTGCGGCAGGGAAAACGGCATGGGGTTTTTCGGCGGGAGCGGCTCGCCCGTAAAGACGCCGACAACGCCTTTTTCATTTATTTCCCCGGCCATTGTGGCGACGGAAATCCTGATTCCGTACCTTTCAATCTCCCCGCTTATTGCCAGCCCCTGCAGGTGATTGCCGCCGTCGTTGAGCACGGGCATTTTTTCAAGCACGGTGACCTCGCGCCCCAGCATGCCCATGAAGACGGCAAGCTCGAGCCCGACGAGCCCTCCGCCTATGATCACGACCTTTTTCCCGGCCTTTTCCGGGTGCAGATAGAGTTCTTCGGCGCTCATGACGTTCGGCCTGTCCCAGCCTTTGATGAACGTCGGGACGACCGGGCGCGCGCCGATTGCGGCGATGATGACGTCGGGATGGAGCTTTTTCGCCAGCTCCGGCGTGACTTCGGTGCTCAGGCGGATGTCCGCGCTTGTCTTTGAGAGCATGTGCGCCTGATGGTCGAGGTAGCGCGCCAGCCGCGCCTTAAACGGCACGCGCTCCTCGCAGCGCAGGACGCCGCCGAGCCTGTCTGATTTCTCGCAGAGGATGACCTCGTGGCCGCGCTCGGCGCAGGTCAGCGCCGCCTGCATCCCGGCGACGCCACCGCCCACAATCAGGACTTTTTTCAGCACCTTCGGCCTAAAGTCGTGCTTGAGCTCGTGCTCGTTTCCGGTCTCAGGGTTGATGGCGCAGCGGTAATTGGCGCGTTTCATGTGGTGCGAATAGCAGTACAGGCACCGCATGCACTGGTTGATTTCGTCCTCTCGCCCGAAAAACGCCTTGTTCGGGAGGTCGGGGTCGGCAATCAGGCCGCGCGCGACTTCCACGATGTCAGCCTTTCCGGTCGCGATAATCTCCTCCATCAGCTCCGGATCGGCGAGCGCGCCGACTGTGGCGACAGGCGTTTTCACGTATTTTTTGATTTCGGCCGCGTATTGGACGTTGACGCCGTCGGGCTGGAACATGCTGGGTGTCATAATGGTCAGCGCAAGCGGCACCTCGTGGTTGCCGGCGGAGACGTGGATGACATCGCAGTGGCCGTCCAGCTGCTTGGCGATTTCAACGCCCTCCGAGATGCCGTAGCCCCCTTCGTAGCACTCCGAGCCGCTGATTCTGACTTCCAGCGTCACGCCGGGGCACTTCTGGCGGATCCGGTCGCACACCGCGACGGCAAACCGCGCGCGGTTCTCAATTGATTTCCCGCCCCATCTGTCGGCGCGCGTGTTCGAGGGGGAGAGAAATTGCGACAGCTGCCAGCCGTGCCCCGCGTGCAGGACAATCCGGTTAAAGCCGCCTAAGTGCGCGCGGGCGGCCGCGCTGGCGTAGTCCTCAATGTTCCTGAGGATCATCTCTTCGGTCATTTCAAAGATTTCGATGCCCGATTCCGTCACCGTATGGACGGGCCCGTAGAGTTTTCCGCCGAGCTCGGCGGAGTAGTGCGCGTAGCAGCCGCTGTGCAGGATTTCAATGGCGGGCACCGCGCCGTGGCGGGCAATCGCGGATGAAAACTGTTCAAGCGCCGGAACCGTCGTCGGCAGGTCGAGCCGCAGCTGGGTCTTACGCGCGATTCCGTCGGCCGAGACGGCCGCGTCGCCGACGCAGACGGAAGCGGCGCCTCCCATCGCTTTGCGCTCATAATAACTGGCGGCCTCGTCGACAGGCTGCTCCTTGTACCCCGTCGGAGAGTAAAAAATCCTGTTTTTGTACAGTATCTTCCCGAGGACAATGGGTTCAAAAAGGCGCGGGTAACGGCAACGCATGATGATACCGGGACTTAAAGCGTCCCTCCTCCTTTCTTTTTCTGTAAATCCGCTATGTCACTCTAAAGAGTGGAACCGCCCTTTCCGCGCCGGCGGTTCCGGTTCCTAGGGCGCGCCGCCCCGCAAGGCGGCGCGCTCTTTTTTGCTCGCGGGGGATTTCCGCCCGATTGAAACAAGTTTACACAACGCCGATATCGAGCGCGGCAAAGAACCCTGAATGAACGGCGCCGTCGACTTTCCCGGGCTTCAGGCAGTCTCCGATATGCTGGACAACCGGCGCCTTGTCATAAAGGTCGAAATACGGCTGCTCGTTCGGCTTCATGCCGACGGCGTAGAGGATTGTCCTGCCTTTTGCCACGTATTCTCCGCCGCCTTTAAGGTACTTCACGCCGTCGCCGAGCACTTCGACGCACCGTGCGCCGGTGATGACCTCAAGGCCGAGCTTCTCGAGCTTTCGCACCAGTCCGGCCCGGTAGACCATCTTCGTCTCCGGAGCGTATGTATCCTGCATTTCAAGGACCGTGACGTTTTTGCCGATGTTTTTAAGGTGCATGCCGGCTTCGACGCCGACAAGCCCGCCGCCGATGATGACGATATCGTCGCCGAAATCCTCCGGCCCGAAGTAAATCTCGGTCACATGCCGCGCCCTCTCGATTCCCGGGATATCCGGCACGATGGGTACGGCGCCCGTGGCGACGATGATGTGGTCGGGTTTGAGCCTTTCCACCAGCTCGGGCGTGGCCTCCGTATTGAGCATCACCCGTACCGCCGATTTCCCGACCTGGTGCACCAGGTAATCCTTGAACCGGCGCAGGTCGTGTTTGAGGCTGTCCCGGTCCGTGAAGCTGAGCATGCCGCCCAGCTTGTCCATTTTCTCGCACAGGATGACCTCGTGGCCGCGCTCGGACGCCGTAATGGCCGCCTGCATGCCCGCCGGGCCGCCGCCGACGATGAGGACCCTTTTGCGGAACTTTGCTTTGCCCGCGTCATCCCCGAAGCCGAGGCGCGACTCGCGGCTGATAAGCGGGTTGACGCTGCAGATAAAGTGCCGCTTTAAGTTATCCGACTCCGTGCAGGTCAGGCAGCGGATACACGGGCGGATGTCATCCGTCTTTGCGCACATGGATTTAAGCGGCAGGTAAGGGTCGGCAATCAGCGCGCGGGACATCGAGACGCCGTCGGCTTTTCCCGAAGCGATGATTTCCTCCGCCTGATCCGGGGCGAGGATGGAGCCGAGGGCAAACACCGGAATATGGACCTTGCCGGATTTCCTGATGGTCTCGGCCAGATCGACGTTCTGCCCCCACGGCTCGAACGTATTGGCGAAGAAATTCGGCAGCCCCTCCACGCTGACTTCCACGAGGTCGACGTACTCCTGCGCGCGGGAGACAAACTCCGCCATATCGACAGCGTCGAAGCCTCCCGGGGTGCGCTCCGAGCCGCTGATGCGCAGCATGACGGCCTTATTCGGGCCGACCCGTTCACGCACTCTTTTGAGCGTCATGAGCGGGAAGCGCATCCTGTTTTCAAGAGAGCCGCCGAATTCGTCCGTGCGTTTGTTTGTCATCGGCGACAGGAACTGGGCAAACAGCCAGCCGTGCCCGAAATGGAGCAGGACGGTGTCAAAACCGGCGAGGAACCAGTACTCCGCGGCCGCAGCGCAGGAGTCGGCCACCATCTCCATATCGTCTATGGTCATGGCGCGGACGCGGGCGCCGTAGGCGTTGACCGTTTCGCACGGCCCGTAAAGCCCGCCTTTGTTGTACTGGGGCTTTGCTTTCTGGCCGGCGTGGGTCAGCTCCACGCTGGCAATCGCGTTGTGCTCGTGGATAGCCGCGGCGACTTCCGACCACTCAGGCAGGAATTCAAAACCCATGACCGGGCCGGGGGTGTGGCAGCCTCCGTCGCACACGGGGCACTCGCCGAGGTTGACGATGGCCGCGCCGCCGCGCGCCTTGTGCTCGATGTAGCCGATATAGTAGTCGTCCGGCTTGCCGCTTGCCGTTCTGAAAAGCATATTCGGGGCCGACATGATCCGGTTTTTCAGCGTAAGCTCCCGCACCTTCAGCGGTCTGAACAAGTTGGGGTAAGGCTGAGTGTACACGAGACATCCCTCCCATGTAAAAAAAGCCGCGCAAGGGCGCACGGCTTAATACACCAATACCTGCTATAGTTTTAATCTGGCGCATTGCCCGCCGTTTCCTTATTATACCAGAGATAATGGGGTTGCTCAATAATATTTGCAGTTTCAAAACGCCGCAAAGACTCTCCCGGGGAGGCCGCATGCCCAGTGTCGCGCATTGTGTTATTAAATTATGTTATTGAATTTATATTGAATTACAATTCTTGGTGCAGTAAGATATTGTTAACTATGATTAAATGGAGGAGGAGTCGCTGTCAACGGGAAAATCAGACTTAACTTCTGAAACCTTATGCGTGCTTTGCTGATTCCGCAGGCGAAAAATTTCCATGTGTATAAAAGGCAACAAAGTAAAGATCCTTTTATAACTCCTTCCGGAAAGAGCAGAGCCAGAAAGTCGTCGCTTAAAGCCGCAGCGGGATCTCTTATAGCAGGAGAGGAACCGCCGGCTCAGCCGGTGGTCTGCTCACTGTTTGACTTTGCATTGGACGGATCCGAATAATGGAGGCTATCGTGTATGGACATTAAATCGCAAATCAAAGAGCTGGCGTTATCCCTTGGAATGGACATGTGCGGCGTGGCCGGCATCGACCGGTTCGAAACCTCGCCGAAGGGGCGCAACCCGCAGGATGTTCTGCCGGGATGCAAATCCGTGATCGTCGTCGGCGTCCGGCTGCTGGACGGCGTCATACAGGCCAATTTCCGCGCTTTCGAGGACGGGCGCTATGACCTGAAAGGCGTCTACGGGACTTACGGCTATTCGATGATCCCGAATTTCGAGCTGACGTATGTGTGCTACCACATCGCGCGCTACATAGAGAGGAATACCGGCAAGGTCGCGATGCCGTGCTCCACCGGCCCCATGACGAACGGGATGCAGGTCAGCATCCGTCACTCCGCCGTTGCGGCGGGCCTTGGCCAGTTCGGGTACTCGAGCATCGTCCTCACGCCGGATTACGGCCCGCGCGTCCGCTTCGGCGTGATCCTGACGACGCTTGAGCTCGAGCCCGACCCGATGTACGACGGGCCGCAGCTGTGCGATCCTGAAAAATGCGGGATTTGCCACAAGGTCTGTCCGACGGGCGCCATTCGCAAGCCGGGCACCCACGAGCTCGAGCGCGTCGTGATGGGCGGGAAAGAATACCGATACACGCTCGTCAACTTCCCCAAGTGCCGCAAGGCGCTCCAGGCGATGACAAAGGATCTCGGAGGGAGCGGGGACTATCTTACTGAGCCTGAGCCGACCATGGAGGACCTTTTCGCCGCGGAAAAACGCATGCCGATTGAGACCACGGGGCTCCAGCACATCAGCTCATGGCACTGCGGCAAGTGCCAGACGTATTGTCCCGTTGGCGACTGGGGCGAACGGTACAAGAAAACAGGTCTGAGCGGGGGCGCGCAGCGCGCGTTCGTCGAGGACAAGAAGTAGGGAGTGTACATAGAGATGACACGAGACAAGATTCAGGCACTCATAAACGAGTTTTGCGACAATTCGCCGCTTAACTACCTCGGCGCCAAAGGCGCCAGCGAGGAAGACGTTTTAGCCAACAATTACGCCAAGCACAACCTGTACCACCGGGGCATCACCGCGGATATGCTCGGCGCCGATGAGGACAGCGGGCTTATGGGCATGAGGTTTTTCCAGCGCCCGATTTTTGCGATCGCGCGGGCGGACGACCCGGGCTTTAAGGAAATCCAGCGCCCCGAGGTGGTGGGCCCGCATCACCTCCTGCCGGAGGATTGGCTCCCCGGCGCGAAATCGGTCATATCGTTCTTTTTGCCCTATGAACGCGCGACGGTCGAGGCGAATAAAAAAGACCCCGTCGAGCCGGCGATTGAGTGGATCTACACGCGGGTCGACGGCCAGAGGTTTTTGCTCGCGCTCGGCGCGAAAATCAGGGACGCGCTGATTGAGGCTGGATACAGGGCCGTCGCTCCGTATTGCGACGACAGATATATCATGCAGGTCAACAGGAATGCCGCGCCCGGCACGGAGCATGTCCCGCCGTTCTCGACGAACTGGTCGGAGCGCCACGTCGCCGTCGTGACCGGCCTCGGCACGTTCGGGATGTCGACGAATTTCATCTCAAAGGCCGGCTGCGCGGGAAGGCTTGTCAGCGTCGTCACGGACTGGGAGACAGAGCCCGACGAGCGCGACTATGACCACTGGCTCGGATACTGCAACAGCTGCGGCGCGTGCGTGCGC
>Ga0134101_1000863_pt1 | contig 28887 bp, 23 predicted proteins | sample 12_3_2metaG_FD_94446 | JGI IMG/M metagenome (GOLD analysis project Ga0134101, IMG submission 94446) | Switchgrass degrading microbial communities from high solid loading bioreactors in New Hampshire, USA - 12_48_3.3_201_A2 metaG | ecosystem: Engineered > Bioreactor > Semi-continuous > Anaerobic...
CAGAAGCGCGTCGAGCAGCCCCGCAGTACCACCGTCCGGCTGCGAGCGTCGCGCCCTCTGCGCGCACGCCTCGATGCACTCCCCGCACGCCACGCACAGCCCGTCCACAGCTCTCGTGACGCCGTCCTCAACCTTGATCGCCTTGACAGGGCACGACCTTATGCAGGCGTAACACTCTCTACACCTGCTCTCCTCAACAAGGATAACACTCACGGACGCGTCCCCCTTCCCCCTCAAGAGAACGCTCCAAGCGCCGCGCACGCAGGCCCGGCTCGGCACGAGCCGACCTGCGTCAACGCGCGCGGGCAGCAGCTACCAAACCCCTGCGCGCTGGTGTCGCCACGAGCGCACACGTGATCTTCCAGTTCCCGCCGTTCTGACCGAAATGTAGCACAGTCCAGGTTCCGAAAGCAGTACCACTATCAGTACCAAAGTTATCGATACATGCCGGGAGTGTGTCCAATGGATCATTACGCTTGATGGCCACGAAAGCTAACACCGACCCACGCCATGGCCCATCGTCGGCCTCGGCCTGCGGCTGCAGGCACACGAACGCGGGAACGAGGGCGCGCTGCACTTCCACCGCCACTGCTCCACCTGGAGCAAGCGTCAAGCCGCGGGTATTGCCGCCACGGAGGATGCCCAGGGTGGGGGCCCGAACGAGCTCGGTCCGTCGGGCAGGCGGGTGGGTGCGCCCTGCCACTCATTGCAGTGGGGGTGCGGTGAGGCAGGGCATTCGAAGTTATCGAAGCTATCAAGGGAACACGGTGAAGGACAAGATGCGGCCTAGACCTGCGAATCGGAAGGAAACCGGCCAGCAAATCCACGTGAAAGCCGCACAACGGTAACGTTCCTGACTAGCTCGCTGCGGGCTGGCGGATAGGGTACGAGACAGCGCATGTTGAGGCGAGGTGCGCCCATGTCAACAAGAAAGAATGCGAGGACTCGGGGCTCTTGGTAAAGATACCGCTAACCTGAGGCGGCACTTCAGGCGCGGCCCAGCCACTCCCTCTCCAAAGGGGCCACGGCCGAAGCGAGCACCCGGACCTCGGCAGCTCCCGCACGGAGGAGTGCACGCGAGCATTCGTTCGCAGTGGCACCGGTTGTGATCACATCATCGATAAGTAACACTCTCTTGCCGGCAACCTCGAGCGGGTGCGGGACCAGGAATACCCCGCGGATGTTGTCGCGCCTCTCGCGCCTCCCGAGCTTGTTCTGTTCTCCCGCAAGAACGCTTCGAACAAGCGCTGCCCTCACGGGGAGGCCAAGGCACGACCCCACTACCCGCGCAAGCAAGTCTGCCTGGTTGTAGCCCCGCTCAGCGAGACGCTTCGGATGCAACGGCACGGGGACCAACACCTCGGAACCCCTCATCGCTTTCTCTCGCGCAACGACCCTCGCCATGAGGACGCCGATGCCCTCGGCCAGTTCCCGCCGCCCTCCGAACTTGAACGCGTGGACGAAGTCTTTCAGCGCGCCGTCGTACACCCCTACCGCCCGGGCCACCTCGAAGAACCTCGCGCCCGAAGCGCAGTCGCGGCAGACCTGATTGCTTCGTAGGGTCTCGCCGCCACGGCCGAGAGCCGCGCCCCTCAACGGCCGCCCGCACTTGAGGCAGTACGGCGGCTGCACAAAGGGTATCCTGCTCAGACAGTGTCCGCATATCGGTGTGCAGAAGATCTCTTCGAGGCCCCGCGCGTGGAACTGCCCGCACAGGACACAGCCTTCCTCTTCGGGCAGCAGCACATCCAGGACGTCCCGCACGAATCTCGCGACGGCGTCCTCAAGTCTTCCACGCCCCCCTGCATGGCCGCGGTACGAGGCCGACATACCGGCCCGCGCAGCCGCCGCCGTACCCGTGCTCTCGCAATGCGCGCCAGACGCTCCGCCACTGAACCAACGAGCCATGCGCCGTACCTCCTGCTGTCAATCTGTTGTCTCAGGCAAAGACTGGGTGAAAACGCCGCAAGCCTTCACATCCCCGGCTTGCGATCCGCGCCCGCACGCCGGGCCCGCACACCGCGATCTTACCTTCCTCACGGAAGACAGCACAATACGGAAATGGCATGACTTGGGAGTGATACACGACGTATCACCCCAAAAGGTGGTTTAGGGACGTCACCCCATTTTCTGGGAGGTCCTACGCCTCGCAGGGCGAAAACTCTATCACGGAACCCTCCGTCACGGTCGGAACGCGCCTTCCCCCGCAAAACGCGCTTGCCGTCCGCCGGAAAACGCACTTATTGGAGGGAGAAGAGTCGAATGGTTGGCGCGCTCTACTTCGTGTACGCGGCTCGCACGTCGCGGGATGACGATCCCCCGTTCGTCGGCGTGTCTCATTACCCCCCTCTTGACCTCGCCGTGCTTGCCGAGGATGGCTACGAACGCCTGACGGTGCTCAAAGGCCCCCTGCCCATCGCCCTCGCGGAGCTCGAGGCGCTCCGGGCCGCGAGCCCCACGAGGACACGGTGCGATACCATCTTGACGAGGCCGGGGGGACGACCGGAGGACATCGTGGCTCCCGCCCCCGCCGTCACCAATCTGAGGTCCGCACCGCATCCGGCGCCAGCTCCACCAGCGGTGACTGCAAGGGAGACCGGCGTCTGGGCCCACCGGCGGTATGCTCCTTGGCCCCGAACCGCCGTCCATCATCTCGGCCTCGCCGGCGTCCTAACCCGCGCGTCGTCCTTCGCCGCGCGCCGCCCACCCATGTCTCGTTCCGGCCCGGGCGAGGCTTTGTTCCGCTCCGGCGCCGCCACGTACGTAGATGCACTCGCGCTCACCGCTCCGCACCGTGTCCCTGTCGAGATGCCGTCGCAGGAGGATCTTCGCGTTGTCAGCGAGGTCCTTGAGGGGCGGATCTTGTTTGAGCGCGAGATCCGGCGCGCCCTTGAAGAGCGCGGACATCCCGTTCCAGGGCCGCTCGAGGACGTCCTTCAGGTGCTTGTCCTGCGCGGAGTCGTCGGGCGCGTTCCGTCAGTCGCCATCGACCGCTTTGGGATTGCTACCTGCGCAAGATGTGGCGGGCGCGAGATCGTCGAGGCGAGCTGCGCAAGTTGCGGGGGCGACGAGTGTCTGCGCTGCATGGAGTGCGCGTCTTTGGGGGAGGCCAGGTCGTGTCGTCCCCTCTATTACGCCCCGGTGCGTCCGAGATCGCCACGGCACCTAGAGCTGCCGCGGAGCTCGAACCGCCCGGAGGACACAGAACGTCTGGCGCGTCCAGACGCTCTGGAAGGCCAGGACTGTGCGGAGCGTTCGGACCACACCGCGTACCCAGAGAGCTGCGCTCCCCAGACGAACCCCGCCCCGGCCTGGAAGGTCGCGCTCCCTTTCGAGCTCACGAAGGCGCAACGAGACTCATCGCAATTCCTGGAAGCCTTCGTGTCCGAGGACGAACGAAGCGAGTGTCTCGTTCACGCTGTATGTGGCGCGGGGAAGACCGAGGTGTGCTTTGGGGCGGTCGCCCGTGTCCTTGGATGCGGCGGCCGGGTGCTGTTCGCCGTGCCACGAAGCGATGTCGTGGCCGAGGTGGCCCCGCGCATCTCCGCCGCCCTGCCAGGCGTCCGCGTCATTGCTCTTCGGGGTGCTTCTCAAGAGCGTTACCTCGACGCGGACATCGTGGTGGCCACAACCCATCAGGTGCTCAGGTTCTACGAGGCATTTGACCTTGTCATCCTCGACGAGGCGGACGCGTTCCCGTTCCGCGGCAACAGGATGCTGCGCTATGCCATGAGGCGGGCCACCGCGCCAGCCGGCAAGACTGTGTACATGACTGCCACCCCTGACGAATCCCTGCTCGCCGCCGCTGACCGGGGCGAGGTTGGCCTGACCAGGATCTCCGCCCGTCACCACGGCCACCCCCTTCCCGTCCCAGTCATCGTCACGGCGTCCCTCCCGCCGGTCGACAAACATGGCGCGTTCTCAACGCCGTGCCGGCCAGGGTACACGCCTCGGCCCCCACGTGCATCCGAGCTTCCATCCGAGGTAACCGCCATCTTGCGAGCCTCGCTCAACGAAGGACACCGCGTTTTCGTCTTCGTGCCCACCGTCGAGCTCGCCGGACGGGCGTGCGCCATGCTGGAGGCCTCCTTTGCCTCTCCTGTCGCCGCAGCGGAGAAAGGTGGGCCGCCCTCGCCCCAGAGCCCACTCAGCCTGCCCACCACACCGCCGCGTATCGCATTCGTGCACTCGCGCCACCCTCAGCGCGACCAGCTCCGTGAGGAATTCAAGGAAGGACGGATCGACGTCCTCGTGACTACCACGATCATGGAGAGGGGCATCACCGTGCCCATGGCCGACGTCGTCGTCCTCTACGCCGACTTCGACCGCGTATTCGACTCGAGCACCCTCGTGCAGATGGCAGGACGGGCCGGGAGGTCACGAGAGTACCCCTGCGCCCGCGTGTTCTTCGTCGCAGAGCGCACGTCACCCGCGATGCGCACTGCCGTAGCCTCCATCCGTGCCATGAACCGTCATGCGGCTGACTCGGGATACCTCGTAACCGCAGCGGATCCAGGCGGTGCTCCCGCGTCGCCCAGGACAAAACCCGACATCGGCGTGTAGAAAACCGGATGGCGTGTAGAAAGCCGGACGGGCCACGCCACACGGGAGCCGGTTACGCGCCTGAGGGAAGGCCACGACGCGATCGTCGGTTCCGCGCGGTGCAGAGAGGGTTTCGGCGCATAATATAGAATAATCAGTACGTTCGTACGCACATGACTCCGGCGCGTCATGGAACCGATGCCCTGACGCTGCCAAGCAGACATCTAAGTGTGGCACCATAAGTTTTCGTCTCCTTTCTTGACGGCGCTAGGGTTGCCGGTGCGTGCACGACGGGGCGTGGAGAATTCGGCTATCTCGCGCGCCGAATTCGAACGAGGCACGCCGCAAGCGCGCCGTCCCCGGAGGGCAGCACCGGCAACCCCGGCAGGACCCCTCCGCCGAAAAGTAGTGCGAACTCTTGGCAACATACTTGGGCGCCGCAGCACTGAAACGCGAGAGGTCGCGTCGGCGAGGACCGCGCCAGGGAATCTACCTATCTCGTTGGGTTAAGACTAAGTCGAAACCGTGGAATACCCGGTGGCACGATCGCAGAGGGGATCGCGCCGCCGGGTATTCCGGCTTCCTGGGGAGATTGACATGAAGCGTGCCGCTTCGCGCCGCTCTGGTATGGCTCGCGGCGGCGCGAGAACGCTCGACGGCTCCCGTAGGGTATCCCAGCTCGGCAGGCTTGACTCCAAAACCCTCTGGCCCGCCCTAAGCCAGGCGCCCCCTGGGAGCTGGTCCCCAAGGCATAACACTGGCAACCTCCGCTACGCATGTACCGTGGCGGCCCGCGTATCTTGTAGTGACGTCCTGCAGCGCACTAAGTGGAGGTGCGAAAATGCTTCCGATTATTGGGACGGGTTGCCGGTGATCGCACGAGGGGTGCCAAAGCCTGGCTACTGGCCTGACGGGCCGGACTTCGGCGAAGCACGCGTGGCTCCGGGCGCCGTCCCCGAGCGCGATACCGCCCGCTAGCCCGGCACCTGCTGGAGACGGGGCGGGGATTGATGCACCTCGCTCGGTGGTGTCGAAGGAGGGACGAGAACGCGTCATTGCCAGGACACTTCGCTGTAGCGTCAAAGGAGTCAAGGGGGAGTGTCAAAGGACATGCTACCTGCCATGTATCATGTGAATCCTCCGGGGAAGGGACACGACCGCAACTATGCCTGTGGCTGTGACGGCGCCTACCGCCGGGACAGCGAGACGGGCCAGCCCCAGGACCGGGACAGGAGCACCGGTCCAGACAGCAGCCAAGAGTCTGAACACGATCGGAACAGCAAGCGCGATCCCTTCGCGGCGATAATCGGCTCCAGCCCCGGCATCGCCGCCGCCCGCATCCTCGCCCGGCGTGCGGCACGCGGCAGTTCCAATGTCCTCCTCCTTGGCGAGACGGGCGTTGGAAAGGAGGTCTTCGCCCGAGCCATCCATGAGGCCGGAAGCCGGGCGCACGGGCCATTCGTCGTGGTGAACTGCGCCGCTGTCCCGGAGGCCTTGATGGAGTCGGAGCTATTCGGGTACGAGGCAGGCGCGTTCACAGGCGCGCTCAAGAGCGGAAAGCCTGGGAAGTTCGAACAAGCTTCAGGAGGCACCCTCTTCCTGGATGAGGTCGGTGACATGCCCCTCACGCTCCAGGCGAAACTCCTGCGCGTGGTCCAGGAGCGCGTAGTAGAGAGGTTGGGCGGCACTAGCGGTATACCGGCGGATGCCAGGCTTATCGCGGCCACCAACAAGAATCTCCGCCAGATGGTAGCATCGGGGGCATTCCGAGAAGACCTCTATTACCGGCTGGACGTGATCACGATAACCATCCCGCCGCTGCGCGAAAGGAGGCAGGACATGCCGGAGCTTGTTGAGTGTTTCCTGGGGAGGCTCAACAAGGTCTGCCATACGTCGGTGACGTCGGTTCATCCCACGGTGATGAACGCGTTTCTGAGCTATCATTGGCCCGGCAATCTTCGCGAGCTTGAGAACGTCCTCGAGCGCGCCCTCAACTTCGCGGAAGACACCGAGATCCTACCAGAAGACATTCCGGAGTACCTCTGGGAGACTGTTGGCTCGCGTGTGGAGGATGCGCCGACATCTCAAGGACTGGGGCTCGACGAGTCCCTCGCCGCCCACGAGAGCGCGATCCTCATGGCAGCGCTCCGTGCCGCCGGTAACAACAGGGCCAAGACAGCCAGGATGCTCAATATATCGCGGTCGGGTTTGTACAAGAAGCTCAAGCGATACGGCATCCTAGGCAAGGGCTAGCTCGGGCGCAGGAATGCCAATGGCTTTGCAGGAGGGGTTGCCGGTGACTGCACGATGCGCGACAAAACCCAGCCGTCTGCCGGACCGGCTGGGTTTTGTCGATACGCCCCGCTTGGGGCGGAAGCGCCGTCCCTGGGTGCAACACCGGCGCCCCAAGTCCCGCATGTTCTTATTCACTCAAGACCCCGCCTAGAAGCGCCTGGTAAGGCTTATGCACTGTCTCTTGCCCTGCTCTTCGCCTGTGAGCACTGCGTAGGACATCTCGAAATCGCCGAACCGCAAGCCGATCCCGCCTGTGTACGCCTTCACATCGAGGCCCCCGCCGTCTCCCACGATGATCCCGCCCCTTAGGGCGATATGAGGCGTGAGCCACCCTTCGAAGCCACCTGTGTAAGTGTAGGTCTCAAGCCCACCCTCGGGCCGTGAAGCCCGGTGAGCGTCGACGGCAACCACCGTCCCGGCCGAGAGTCTCAGGCTCAAGCCCGCAGAATAGCTCGGTCGCAGGGTAACGGCGGTGCCATCGTCGAAGACCAGTCGCGTGCTGGTTACGTCCCGGGCGACGACTCCGAGCGAGATCGCATTGTGCTTCACCACGAGGCCGGCGTCGGTGGCAAGACCGCGCCAGCGCAAGTCCCCGTTAGGATCGTCAGCCGCTGCATCGGCGGCCGCTCCGCGAAGGTAGCGCACGCCAAACCCGAGCGCGCCCCACTTGGCGAAGGACTTCCCCACCGAGTAGTTGAACGTGTTGCCCGAGAAGAGGGCGTCCCCGTCATGCCACTCATAGTGCCCCCACGCGAACCCACCCGCCCCGCCGCCGCGGTCCATGTCGGAGAGGGCGATGAACTTGAAGTCAGTCGGCCCGGCGCCCTCTCCCCAGGCCGACCCAAACGTGAGCGCAAGTCGTTCCGTGCGGAGGCCGAACGCAGCGGGATTCGAGTAGAGCGGGTTGGGCTCGTCCCATACCGCCACGTACGAGTATCCCATGGCCATCAAGCGGGCGTCCGCAAACCCAAATGGCTCTACGAAGCCGTACTCTTCAGCGGATGCGACCGCATGGAGCAGCGTCATAGCGCACAGCGTCGCCAGGAATGCCGCTGCAAGCCGCCTGCTCATCGCCTTGATTCCAACTCCCGTCCCGTTGGTGACCGCAGACCCGTGCGCTCCGGCGGACCGGAGACCGGGCCCGCGACATGCCGTCGTTGCAGTCACGTTGCCTCACTCCTTCCTTGGCTCTGGAAGGACGCCCCAGAGCCGGCCTTGTCGCGTACCACACGAGCCAGCAGCCCTTCCACCACCCATGGGCGAGACTGGTCTCTCGCTCGATGTCCAGTGTCAGACTGGGCACGGCCCGGAGGGTCACGCTGCGGGCCACAGGTCCTCAGGAGGAGCACGGTGGCACACCGCGGCGTGATGATCCGTCCGTTCCGAAGTCGCCTATCTACGTCCTATTGCATGATCCTTGGCGTTATGAAGATCACGACCTCCGTCTCGGTGGACGCCTTCCTCGTGCTGCTGAAGAGCAAACCAAGGACCGGCATATCGCCGAGCAGCGGCACCTTTGACTTGACCTCATACTCGGATTTCAGCTTCAGGCCGCCGATGACTATGGTCTCCCCATCCTTCACCCTGATCGACGTCGAGGCCTGACGCCTGTTCACGAGAGGCAGGCCGTCCGAGGTCTCCACCGCGTCGCTTACCTCAGGCTCGATCTTCACGAGGATCTCGCCCGTCTCCGATACACGCGGGGTGAATTTGAGCGAAATGCCCGTCCGTATGGACTCCAGCCGCGTGGACGTGTCGCTGTTACTGCCCGTCGTGACTGCGAAATAGCGGTCCTTGCCAAGGAATATCTCGGCAGGCTCGCCGTCAACCGTAGCGATCCTTGGGGTCGCGTGTATCTGTGCCTTCCCAGAATCCAGGAGAACCTTCATGGACGCGATGATGTGCTCGAGACCGCCAGCCACGTTGTACTTGGCCCCCCAGATTCCCGACACGAAGTCCACGAAGCCCGAGGAAGGCACCGTCGGATCAGCCTGGCCACCGCTGCCCTCATAGCGCCAGTCAGCCCCGAAGGACTTTCCGCTGTCAGAGGATATCTCCATGACGACGGCCTCCAACATGACCTGCGGTGCCGGGCGATCGATCCGCTCGATGTCCGACTTGATGCGCTGCACCAGGCTGGCCGGGGCGGTGACTACGAGAACGTTGTCAGTAGCGCCCACCTTCACATATGGTGCAAAGAAATCCGAGAGCAGTTTAGCGGCGTTTTCCGCCTTGACGTAATTCAGCTTGACCACCTCTGTGGTGGTGAGGAGCGGGAAACTGGGGTTCTTAGAATCTGCCGACCCCACGACGTAGTAGTCGCCCACCTTGACAAAGGTATAGCCGAGCGGCCCAACGATCATCTCAAGCGCCTTGTCCAGGGGGACGTCGCGCAATTCCGCCGTGACCCAGCCCTGCACCGTGGCATCGGCCATGATGTTGACCCCCGTCTGCGCGGAGATGTCGCGCAAAACGCTCAGGATGTCGGCGCCGTCGAAAACGTTGGTCACCAGGATCTCCTGCGCCATCGACGCCTGCGGCAGGGCTACCGTAGCAATCGCCAGCGCGAGCGCCAGCACAAGCCCAAGCCCGAGCCTCCTTGCCGGGGCTCTCCCGCTCAACCCGAGACCTCTTGATTCAGACATCTGTGACCCCTCCTCCAAGTCAGCCTAAACTCTCCAGGGCTCATGGCCCAGAGCCGCGAGTCCGCCCCGGCGCCTAAACCGCCACTTTGCATCGCACGGCCTGAAACAGGGGCCGCCTGGCCGCCGCTGGCGACAAAGTTGGGCGCGGCTCGAGTCGGGCGCGGCTGTCACGGCTGTTTCACCTCAAACTCCCCGGACACATATAGGGGCGCCTTGCCGCCGTATTTTACGGTAACCTCCACCATGTACCTCCCAGGCTCAAGAGCACGCGCGTAACCCGCTCGAATCAGCCTCGTACCGCCAGGGAGGACTATGCTATCGAGCTCACCGAGATCCACGGAATCGACCTCTTGCCACGAGCCCGGACCGACATACTCGATCCCCGGGACGCTTTCGGGGACGATATGTCTCTTGATGCCGAACGTGACCTGCGGTTTCAAGTGGGTGGCGCCGGTGTTCTTGAGCGCTGTGCTGAATATCCAGCCTACAGAAGGGCCTCCGTCCTCGATCTTGAGTTCCCCAAGTTCCGCGAGCTTCTCCGCCTGCTTGCCGACGGTCAGGAAAACCAGGGCGCCGGCCTCCCCGGCCCATGCGGGGGACGCCGGGGACGCTGCCGGCGATGCTGCCGCTGCATCCTGCCTTGCGCCTCCTTGGTCTTCCACAGGTGTTCCGGTGAATACGAGGTTCGCATACCTGCTGCCGGCCTGGTCCTTGGGGATATTGATCATGAGACGAACCATTTGTTTGCCGCCCGGTCGGATGTCCATGGTTGCAGGCCGCAGCTCAATCCAGCCGGCACAGCTCCATTTGGCTGGTGCGGCAGCGAGCGCGGCCTCGTCCTGGACTAACTTGCCTTCCTCATCGTACACGAGCGGCAACGCTCTCCCCTCCACATGGATGGGGACATCGGACTTGTTCTCGACCACGATGGACCGCGCGGCCACCGCGCCGGGCGGGTAGGTTAGGTCGAGTTCGGCTGGCTGCACGTTGAACGGGGCAAGCCTCGCCCCGCCCTCTACGCGCCTTGCCTCGGCCCCGCTTGGAGCTAGCGTGAACGGCACCTTTGCCAGGGCTGGCCTCGTTCCGCCATACTTCACGGCGATGTCCGCGATGTAGTTGCCTGGGGCGAGGCCGGAGGGGAGCACCGAGACAAGGTTGACGGTGGTCTCGGGCAGCACCAAACCCCGGCCCGAGCCGAGCGGGATCTGGCGCAGGCGCTTTCCGGAACCGTCTCTGAGAGTCAGGTAGCCGCGTGCGAACACGTGTGTGTTGCCTTCGTTCCTGACCTCGCCTATGAGGATCAAGGCATCCTTGCCGTAAGCGGCAGCATACCTCGGGTCGTCCGCGGCAGCCTTCACACTGAATCCTGCGATGGTGACGGCTTTTCGCACCCTCGGCGCAGGGATGGCGAGTTCTACCACCGTGGCGAACCTCTGAAGGAACTTGGTGGATGCGAAAGCTTCTTCTCCCGTCCTCTCCTCCGGCACGAGCTCGAATACGACCGCCGCGAATCTCCCGCCGTATGTACCTCTAGGAATCGCAAGCTTGCAGTCCACCGAAAGCGCTTCGCCTGGGCCCAATGTGGCTTCTTCCTTGGACAGCCTTATCCATTTGGCGCACGAGTACTCTGACTCGCCCGGCTCGACGACGCGATAGTCGCCGTTCGGTTTCTGCACCACATCCGAGGCGAATACTCGGAAGTGCGCGGTCGCCGTCTTGCTCTCGTTCACGAGCAGGATGTTGAAGGTCTTCGTTTCGCCTGGAGCTCCGGTGAGCTCAATGAGGAGCGGGGTCAGGCTGATGGATACCTGAGCGTGCGCCACGCCGACGAAGCAACTCACGAACGTCCACAAGAGGACCGAGGCAAGAAACACGTACGACGTGATCCGGGTGATCCGGCAAGCCCTGCTCGTGCCATGGCTGGACCCATCAGGGCCGTCACACCGTGATGAATGAGGAACCATCATGAGCTTATCTCCTCTCTGGTCCGATCAGGGGTGGCGACCCGCCACCCCTGATCTTCCCGCGTGTCGTGCAAGGCTCACCTTTCCAGGTAATACAGGGTTCCGGGAAGGACTTCTCTCAGGCCGGCTTCGTCTCAGGCTGGCCTCAGCGGACACGGTGAGGCACCGAATCGGTTTTTACGGAACGAGGTGCTCGTGGTCAGGTCTGATCGGATTTGAAGTTGCCAGTCTCAGGATCAATCCAGTGCTTCATGTTCCGGACCGTAAGCGTTATGGTGGCAGTATCCTCGTACTCGCAGGACGAGTTGCAGTTCTCGACCACGATCTTGTTCCAGAGCTTGTAGTTGAGCCCTGAATGAAGAGCCGAGCCGTCGGGGAATATGAAATCGGCGTTGTTCAGGTCCGCAGCCCGTATCCAGCCGTTCGACTGAGCCGCTTCAATGGAGCCACCGTAGGAGTAGTAGGTATCGATGGTCTGTTTCACCCCGGCGCTTTGTTCCAGGTATTCAAGGTCAGCAAACCCGTCGAAGTTCACCGCGACGTCGTTGTTGCTCTTTATGGTGAAGTTTATGCAGTCAGCGGCGTACGTCCCGGGCTTCCTGATGCGCCAGTCCCATCGCGTGCCGCCAATGGACCAATCGATCCACTGGGCGACCGATGCGTGGTTCGTGATGTTGATGACCCAATTCTGCTTGTTGCAAGCACCGCTATCAGGCGTGCTGGACCAGCACCGGGCGTTCGCGGCGGGCGCGCCTGCTCCGTTCACCCACATGCTTGACCACACAGTGCCGTTCCATTCAAAGGCTTCAACCTCTGTGGCGCCACTCGGCAGAGCTACTCCCGGGTTGTACGCCAGAGCCGCTGCCGGTACCGAAAGCACGGCCATCAGCGCAAGCATCACGATGATCCTCTTCATATTCAGGATTCAACCTCCTTGTAGGTGTTTTGAGGCCTTCTGAGCCTCCGAAGCGTCTCCCGACGCTCTTGGGAGTTGGACCTACCTGGTTATGATTCCCAGCCCACAGTCTGCGAACCTGCATTCCACGGCCTTCCTCTTGAGTCACCCCGAGCCCCGCTCAGCCTTGCTAGTCCTTCCCGATGCCCAAGGCTCATCTGGCACGCTAGTCAAGTCATCGCGGCGCATCGAGACGCTGCGCCGGGCGCCCCGACCGCCCAGAGGATTCGCGGGACCCCGCGCTAGCCTCGGCACCGCCCGCGCTCAGCACCGGGCGCGCTCGCCTGTGTTGCGCGGAGCACCCGCGACTGCGTTACGTGAAGTACCTGAGGCGCGCTAGTTGTTGCTCGCGATGAAGGTGACCACCCCCACGTCCTCGTACTCGCATGACGAGTCTTCCTCGCCCACGGTTATCTTTGACCACATCCGAAGAAGGGCAGGAGTTGTTGGATCAAGTCTTATCGGGCCACGTGAATTGGCGTCCAGGTTCAGGTCGCAAGCTGCGATCCAGCCGCTAGACTCCACCGCTCCAAGATCGTCGCCGAAGCCGTACCAAGTCGCGATGGTGGCTGCCCCGCCGTCGAGGCGTGCAAGATCGGCGAAGCCATCGAACTGGATCGCAAGCTTGCCAGTGCCGGTGAAGCTCATTTCCGTCGCGAGTGCCGCGTATGTGCCGCCCTTCCGCACTCGCCAATCGAGCCGGGTGGCGCCGAGCGACACGTTCGCGTGTCCACCCTCAGCCTGTATCAATATGGGCGGACTCAGGGCGACCGTGCCCGACTCGGACACCGTCTCATAGCTTAGGGTCATGTTGTCACAGAAGGTAAACGTCCCAGGGCTTTCATACCCGCTTGGTTCCGCAGTGTACACCTTCAGCTTGAACTGGCCTGACGCGCCGAAAGGCAGTACCCCGGACCAGGACGAATTCCAAATCACCTTGAACTTGCCACTGGCGGGATCCCGCGCTATTTCGACAGGAGGACCCGTGCCTGGGTCGGGATGAGCCACAATGTCCCTGGAGCCTGGGACCTCTTCGACCCAAAGCTCCGGCCCGAACTCCAGACCCACCTGCCACCTTCTGAGGCGGGAGTCAGCGGTGCACGAGATGCTCACAGTGACCTCCCACTCGGCATACTCGCCGCATGGAACGACGAATTGTCCCGCGTCTTCGGCGATGTTTGGCGTCTTGGCCGCGGCCGTTACGATGAGACGCGGGTCAGTCCTGCTGATGTCCCGCGTGCCTACCCCGCCCGATGCCTCGCCGCTGTCCCTGACGATGCTGGCCCCGCCAACCTGCAGGCCTCCGCCGGCGACGAGCGGGCCTACGGGGACGACGGGGGACTCACCACCGGCAGCCTCACCTGCGATAGGCGCAGGGGTCACGTCGAATGGTGTTCCGTCGCCACGCAGCGCGTCTGCCCGCTTGCGAGCGATGACGCTCCCGGACGCGGCGTTCCGGATCTGCGGTTTCCCGGCAATGGTATATGTGAGGCGGGCACCGGTATCAATCGAGTATATTCCCTCGCGCGAGAACTGCTGGTTGCCGTGGCCATCCCGGCCGGTGACCGCGGTCACCTCCGCCCTGGCCGCCTCTCCCGGCGCAAGGTCGCCGATGTCCCAGACAAGGTCCGCCTGGAGACGCAGGCTGCCCCTGGGGTCGCCACCCTCGATACGAGCGTCTCCATGCGGTCTCCCCGCCAGCGTGACGCGGAATGCGGGCCCGAATTCGTCGCGCACCCTCACGTCCCTCATCGCCACGTCGTTTGGGTTCCTCACCGTTATCACAACCCGCCACTCCAGGCGTTGTCCGAGGGGCGCAATGAAGAGCCTAGCCTCGTTGGGCCGGATGTCCCGCGAGACGGGGATGAAATCCACGGTAAGCTCAGCCTTCTCAATGTCCGGCTCGAACGTCGCGGTCGCCCGCACCGGCCAGGACACCGACCCCGCGTTGCTCCAACCCTGCAGCGGGCCCTCCCCCACCGCCGTGGCGTATGGATTGACCGGCGGGAGCTCAACCCATCCGCTGGGTGGATCAAGCCTATAGACGGTGAGGGAGTTCCCACGAGCAGGAATGGCAGCCAAACCAAACAAGAGTAACCCGGCAACTGCCGCAAAGACTATCGGCCGGCGCATCATTGGTAGCCCTCCTCGCCTCTTCACAAGTCCGTGTTCACCATCCACGACGGCCTTTGTACATACGAATATCCGCGATCGAATCGGCGTATGTCGCAAGACCCATGCCGTCTTTAGCGGCTTGGCAACGCGGCAGCAAAAGCCTGCCCACGCTGGCCGCGAGGGGCGCACGACGGTGGTTTGGCTGTTCGTGCGAACACCCGTACGACCACGGGCGTAGACATCGCGCGGGACAAGTTCGTTGACAATCACACGGCTGAAGTGAGCGGACGACTGTCCGAGGCAAGTGTCTCGGCGACTAGACATGTGTGGTGGGATCGCTGGTCGCCTCTTGCTTTTCCCTAAGGCGCTAAGTGGAGGTGCGGGAGGCCATCGAGCTTCCCTGCATTATGTCTCCTCAGCCTGACTGAGGCCTACAAAGCCGTCGCTGAGGTGGCCCAAATCGGCAGCTGCTGGGCAAGTTCAATAGCCTCCCGCACCCTCACTTGGATCGCCGGCGGTGCATGAGAGGAAAGCAAGACTACGCCACTCGCACGACGGGCTCGATCTTCGCGAGGCGCCCTGCTTTGAGGCGCCGTCATCCGAGCGCAAGGCTGGGCAGCGCTGCGTGACGCGCGCGCCCGTCCTTCCCTTGAAGCGGTTGTGTTTCGCGCTAGCTAGGTTGGGAATGGGATAAAGATGTCAGGCGGGAACAAACCTGTGGCAGCGGAGAGAGGACTTCAGACTTCGAACTATGTTGGTCACCGGGGCTTCTCGTAACACGTCCTCCGGGCACCCCGCCCGGGCTGCCGCTCTCGACTGCCTCAGCACCAGCGGCCCCCTCTGGGAGGCCAAAGCATGGCGACATCTTGAACGAGCTAACAACCGGGCTGCTGTAGTAGAAAGCAGCATTGGGCCAGATTCACCTTCGAAGGGCTTCAAGCTTCTCCTCGTGACGGTCGAGTCTTTCCTGGTGCAGTTGAAAGGCGTCGAACAGAACGCGGATCTTATCGATAACCTCGGTCTCGAGTCGGCTTTCGATACGAAGCTGCCCGGCCTCTACCCGTTCCATGCGGTTCTCGAGCCGGACCTGGCCTGCCTTGAGGTCTTCAACGCACGTCTCAAGCCTCGCCTGACCCGCCTCCAGCCCTCCAACGCGCGTCTCGAGCCTGGCTTGGCCTTCTGCAAGCTCCCCAACCCGGTTCTCAAGCCTGGCTTGAGCTTCTCCGAATTCTGCAAAGCGCGTCTCAAGTCTAGCGTGGCTTTCCTCGAGCCCTGCGAACCGGGCCTCAAGCCTGGCGTGGCCTTCCTCAAGCCCTGCGAACCGGGTCTCGAGCCTCGTTTGGGCCTCCCCGAGCCCTATGAACCGTGTCTCTAGTCCGGCTTGAGCCCTCTCAAGCCTTACGAACCGCCCCTCAAGCCCAGCTTGAGCTTGCTCAAGTCCTACGAAACGTGTCTCAAGCCTACTCTGAGCTTTCTCCAGCCCTGCGAAACGCGTCTCAAGCCTGGCCTGCCCCTCTTCGAGCCCTGCGACCCGCACCTCGAACCTAGCCTGACCTTCCGCGAGCTCCCCGAAGCGCGTCTCAAGCTTAGCTTGGCCCTGCGCGAGCTCTCCGAAGCGCGTCTCAAGCTTGGCCTGACCTTCTGCAAGCTCCCCAAGCCGCGTCTGGAACGCAGCTTGAGCTTGTTCAAGACCTGCGAACCTCGTCTCAAGCCCGGCCTGAGCTTTCTCTAGCCCTACGAAGCGAGTCTCAAGCCTGGTCTGGCCCTCTTTCAGCTCGCGTACATCGGACTTCACGCTCCTGATCTCGTCTAGGACTTCGCGAAGGATTGTTTCCATATCCATTGCCCCCAGGCCGCTGCTGATAGTGTGCCCACGCTACAGGAGTGGCTCTCGCCAGCCCCAGGTCGGGGACAAGAGCACGGGGCGCGAGCCGCAGACACATGTTAGTGTTTTTCGACGGCGACCGCCCTCGTCCTTCACCCAGAAGGATGAATCTCTCTCATTCCCAACATTACCCAAGATAGCCGGCCACAATAAGACACATGGCCGCAACCCCGCACGTCGCCTCAAGCGGATGCGAGAGAACGCGACGCGCGAGATCTCGGGTGCCCATCGCCTAGTGCACGGCCGCCCGCAGCCTCTCCGCAAGCCCGGAGCAGCGCCGGTCCTGGGTGCTATTCTTCACGGCGATGGCGAGGGCTTTGGCTGTGCCGACCAACACAACAAGACGCTTCGCCCGAGTGATGGCAGTATAGAGGAGATTTCGCTGGAGCATTATGAAGTGTTGAGTGGTGATGGGCATGACCACGACAGGGTACTCGCTGCCCTGGCTCTTGTGGACCGAGATCGCGTAGGAAAGCACGAGCTCATCCAGCTCGTGCTGTTCGTACGTGACGCGTCGCGTGCCGTCGGGCTCCACGAACGCAACCACGACTTCCTGGTCCTCCTCGTCCACCTTCACAACTCGCCCGATATCCCCGTTGAATACCATTTTGTCATAGTTGTTGCGGATTTGCATAACCTTGTCGCCCTCACGGAGCACGAGCCCGCCCATGCGTATCTCGTGTTTCCCGGCCGCGGCGGGGTTGAGCGCGTCCCGCAGGAGGACGTTGAGGTTCTCGACGCCTGTCACCGTCCGTCGCATCGGCGCCATCACCTGAATGTCATCGATGGGGTCGCACCCCACATACGCGGGAAGGCGCCGCGTCACGAGGTCTTTCACCAGCGCCGCGACCTTCTCGGGATCGTCCTCTGCGATCAAGAAAAAGTCGGCCTTCGCCCCCTCGGCGAGGTTTTTGTTCAGAAGAGGCATCTCACCCCTGTTGACGCGGTGGGCGTTGGTGACTATCATACTCGTCCTCGCCTGCCTGAATATCTCGGTAAGGCGAACAACCTCCACGGCACCGGAGGAGATGACGTCGCGCAGCACCGACCCCGGCCCCACTGAAGGCAGCTGATCCGCGTCGCCCACGAGCACGAGCCTGGTGCCCGGGCGGACGGCCGCAAGAAAGTGGCTCATCAGCTGAATGTCCACCATGGACGTCTCATCCAGAACAATGGCGTCAGCATCGATGGGCGCGCCCTCGTTGTGTTCGAAGGACATCTGTCCCTGCCCAAAGCTCACGCCGAGCAGCCGATGGATGGTTTTTGCCTCGCGTGCCGTCGTCTCGGCGAGCTTCTTCGCCGCACGGCCCGTGGGCGCCGCGAGAGCCACCCGCAGCCCAGCCGACTCGAGGATTCGGAGGATGGTGCGCACCGTGGTGGTCTTCCCGGTGCCGGGGCCCCCTGTCAGCACAAGCACGCCACGGCGGACAGCCTTTTCCACAGCGGTGCGTTGCTCACCGCTGAGGCGCACTCCATCCCGGCGTTCGAGCTCTCCAAGGAGCCGGTCCAACTCAACTGTGAGCGGCTTAGGCGACCTTCCCGCGAGCGCCATCAACCTCTCGGCGACGCTCGTCTCGGCGCGGTACAGGTACGCGAGGTAAACCGCCTTCTCCCCTTCCACGGTGTCGCGCACTATCGCGCCGCGCTCCTCGAGCGCCGGCAGTACCCTCGCTACCAGGTCTTGCTCGACACCGAGGGTTTTCGCCGCCTCGGCGAGGAGGGACTCCTCGGGATAGTAAACGTGGCCGTCCCCAGCGAGTTCGTTCAAGACGTACAGAACGCCCGCCGCGATCCGTTCGGCAGAGGTCGGCTCTATCCCCAGCTGAGAGGCGATCTTGTCCGCGGTTTTGAACCCGACACCGTGGATCTCGTCGGCAAGCCGGTAAGGGTTCTCACGAACCGCCTGGACGGACGCGTCCCCGTATCGCCGGTATATCTTGACGGCAAGCGTGGGACTCACCCCATGGCCCGCCAAGAACAACATCACCTTCCGTATCTCCTTCTGTTCCTGGAAAGCACGGGCTATAACGGCGGACTTCACAGGCCCTATGCCCTCGACCTCCGTGAGCCGCTCGGGGTGATGCTCGATGACATCAAGGGTCGCGAGCCCGAAGTGCGACACGAGCTTCTTGGCTGTCACAGGCCCGATCCCTTTGATGAGCCCGGACCCGAGGTACTTCTCGATGCCCTTCTGCGTCGCCGGGACGACTGACTCGTAGCTCTTGACTTTGAACTGCCGCCCGTACTCTGGGTGTTCCACCCATTCGCCTTCGAGCGCGAGCGTCTCCCCCACGCTGATGAAAGGAAAAGTGCCCACGATGGTCACGGGGAGCGCACGACGGGGCCACCGGGCGCCCCCTGGCCGGCCGTCTCCCGGTGCCCGCCCGTGCGCCCGGCCGAGTGCAGAAGGGGTCTCCGGCCCTGCCGCGTCCATGTGCGTGCACGCGACCCTCGCCACCGTGTAGAAATTGTCCTCGTTGCGGTACGTGATGCGCTCGACCGTGCCTTGAATCGAAGGCATGCCTGTCCTCCGTGCGAGGTCATGAATGTCTCGGCTGCCTCATTTTAACATACACCCGCCGGTGCAGTAAACGCTCACAGGCCTCGTGGACTCGCGAGATCTCGCAGCATGCCGTTTTCCGCTCAGCTGCCGAGTTGTCGAGCGAGCCGAATGCCGCTGGCTCCCGGCAGGTTCTCGCATCCAGGAGCGTACTAAGCATCTCGCCAAGAGACCGTTGGCTTTCCCCACGTTACGCCGTCTCGGCCCGGCTGAAGCCCGCGAACCCGTCGCTGCGGTCGCGCGAATTAGCAGTGAGTGAACAAGTCTAGCAGGCTCCGCTCAAAGTCCGCGCCACTTTTCAGCGGAGGGGTCCCTGTTCAGCGTTGCCGGCCTTGCACTCTGGGGACAGCGCGCCTGGCGCGCGCCTCGTTTGAATTCGGCGTGCGAGCGAGACGGCCGAATTCTCCACGCCCCCTCGCGCAAGCACCAGCACAAGCACCGGCAACCATAGCGCCATCAAGAAATAAGACGAAGGCTTGTGACGCCACACTTGGGACGTGATCTCGCTAACGGGCCTTGTCAGGATCGACTGAACTCCCCGGGCGGCGCTGTGGCTCCTCTTTACCCCCCGGGGAGAGAATGTCTGACAACCGCACAAGTGCGAATCCCCTCGCCCTGAGCTCCTCGATGAGCGTTGGTAGGGCGCGGGCGGTCTGCGCTCGCACGTGTAGGAGCACGATCGCTCCGTCCCTCGCGGCAGAGACGACCCGTTGGACGATGACTGCCTGGCCGGGGCTCCGCCAGTCATCAGGATTCAGGGTCCACAGAACCGTTGCGGCGCCTTCCGCTCTCGCCGTCCGCTGGATCTCCTCGTTGTAGCTGCCGTAGGGCGGGCGAAACCAAGCTGGCGTGATGTTCGTGGCGGCCTTGATAACCTCCTGCGTCCTAGCGATCTCGCGTCGCGCGGCCTCGAGAGACAGAGTCGTGAGCCTCGAGTGCGAATACCCGTGATTCCCGAGCTCGTGGCCTGCAGAGGCGATCTGGCGGACAACGCCCTGGTGACGCTCGGCTTGACTGCCGATGAGGAAAAAGGTGGCTTTCACGTGGTGCCTTTCCAGGACGTCGAGGATCTCCTTCGTGTAAACCTCGTCCGGACCGTCATCAAACGTGAGAGCGATCTTGCCCGCCGGAGCAGGCGCCTCTTGACCATCCCCGGTGCCGCTCGTCCCGGCGTGGGTGCCAGCATCTCCCCCCGGCGGAGCACCTCGCCCCTCGTGAAGAGTCGTGATCGTGACGACCGCGAGCTCGGCTCCTGTTTTCGCGTCCTGAAGGCCCTGTCCCGCGGAGCCGCCTGCGCCGGCCCCTCCGACCGACGTGGACATGATGGTGACGACCGGCGCGTTCACGGTCTGAAGGTCGCTTCCCGACTCGCCCGCCACCGGCGACAGGGCGCTCCCGTCCTCCCACGACATTTGCGGCACCGAGGCGACTAGTCTCTGGATCCCGTTTGACAGAGTAACCGCACGCGCCGCCTGGTTCCACTCGAGCCAGCATCCGAGGACTTGCGCAAGCTCTCGCGCGGGCGAGTATGCCTGACCCAGCACCGTCACGGTACGGACCAAATGGCCGTTCACGAGCGTCCCCAGGCCTGCCACCCAGTGAACGGTGGCGCCAAAGGTCTCGGCTACCGGCCTCACTGGGACCATCATCGAGCCTTCCTGGATGAAGCCAAACACGTAAACGTCCGGCCTCCGCTCCATCTCGTACTCTGCCCCGTATCCCTGTCCTTGGCCTCGGGACGGTGTTGCAGTAACCTCAAGCGACGCGTTCTCTTGCACGGCCGCCTGGACTGGGGATCCTTGTGCCGCCATCGCCGCGGCGACCACAATCATGACCGCAAGGCCAGCGAAGCCAAGGCGACGTACGCCTATTGAACGCGCGAACCCGCTCAGCCGCCCGAGCCCCCGGGACCACGCAGCGCACTTCGAATCCCTCGGGTTCCATCCAGCTCTCGCAGCCCTCGAAGCCCTCACCGTTGCACGCGCGCCTTCCCGCCACGTCCGCCACCACTCGAACGCCCTCACAGTGCACCATGCCTCCTCCTGATTCGCCGCCCCACGCCGCCGTTTTCAGGAAACGGGTCGCTCATCGTGTTCCTCGGACCTGCGCCGGGCGCCGTATCAATCCCATCGATCCCTATAATCCGTATGCTTGGCCCAGTCACGTATGCCTGGGATCGATCGGGGGCCGCGGATACGATTATCACGTCCCTCCGAGCGGGCGGAACCCTCGTGGCAAGAAGTGTGGAGGATGCAGGGATAGGGCGCGGCGCAACTCGGAGGCATACATGGACCCGCAACGACAGATACAGATGGAGGGGCACTCAAGATGGCTGGGATGGCTGGGATGGCTGGGGACTCGCTCCTCGGCCAGCTTAGGGGGCAATGCTCAATGGATGGCGCTCAGGGAATGACGTGGCAGGTAAGGCCGGTGACGATGAGACCCGCGAGGGCGGTGCCCAGCGAGATCGCAATGAAGGCTTTGCGGATGCCGATGCCGAAGAGGAAGGCGGCGACGGCAGCCGTCCATGCCCCAGTTGATGGCAATGGGACCGCCACGAAGAGAACGAGACCGAGAGGCCCGTACTTCTGGACTAGACCGCTTCTCGCGCGTGTGCGCGCGAAGAACCACTCGCTTGCCCTTCGGACCGACTGAAAGCGTTGTAACCACGCGGCTGCATAACGCAGGAAAAGCATCACTGGAACAACGGGAACGATGTTCCCGAGCACCGCTACGGCGCAGGCCTCCACCGGGTTCATCCCGAGCGAGATGCCGAGGGGAATCGCGCCGCGCAGCTCCACAACGGGCATCATTGCGGTAAGAAAGACCAGGGTCTCCCTGGACACAACTGAAACCCACTCGTTCCAAGACTCGAGCAAGACCGATTCGCCTCTCTCAGCTCCCTCCCTGAATGTTTCCCCGCCCGCCTCGGATCTCCTCCCAGACTGTGCCTCGTTCTCAGCGCAATAGGCCGGCTCCCGCGCGCCCGCGCACCACGCAGGCTTTCCTCCTAAGCATGGTCCATGCATGGTCCATGAGTTTACCCGTTTTCCCCTTGGAGCGTTGGGACTGGCGCCGCCTGTGCGATGCGGCGCCCGGAATTTGGCCAGGCTGCGGGCCGAATCCGGGGAGGTGCGCCGCGAGCACGCCATTCCCGGGTAGCATGCTTGCAGCCGAGTTATCACCGTCACTCTGGCATTGCCAATCGGGCGAGAGATGGGCACCCTCGCACGGCATCACTTGCAGTAAAACACTTGAAGTCTGTCACCGATTACGGTGCCTGTCCGCGCCAGCACGCCTTCAGGAAGCTCCACCACCCAGCTCGTCTCTCGCACCATGGGCCCGGCCTTGCCTGGCAGGAGCGGCGCGAGCAGGCACACCACGACGCCTGCACGATTCGCATAAGCCACGTCGATGGCGAACTTCATCCCGAAGCTGTGGACGCCCTTGCACGGCCGGATCACGAGCCCCTCGCCCTCTTCAAGCGATTTCCTGCCGAGGAGCCCGCGCGCACGGGCAGCCGCCGAGAGCGCAAGCTGCGCGCGCGTTGCGAGCACCGTCGAGCGCGTCATGTTCAGCACGGCGACGCTGGACCGCACGCCAGGGTTGTCCCTCTCCTCGACGGGCCGTCCGGTCGTAAATACGGAAAACGCAGCGGTTTCGCCCGTCTCCTCGGGCAGGGCGTCATCCGCCGTGACGACCATCGTCATCCGCCTCCATCCCGGGGCATTGCGCCCCTTCCACGCGGCTCGCTACCTAGCGTCGACCCCGGTCGCGGCCATCAGTGAATCAACGAGCAGAGCCCTGAGACTAAGACCAAACACCTGCCGGACGAGTACGCCCTGGACGGCAGGCGGTGTGAATGAGCTACAGACCCATGAATGTCGTGGCGACCTGGATTATCGCGGGCCCGAGGAGCACCACGAAAAGCGTGGGGAATATGAAGAAAATGAGCGGGAAGAGCATTTTGATGGGAGCCTTCATGCCCGCCTCCTCCGCTTGCTGGCGCCGCTTCGTGCGCACTTGCGCCGACTGAATGCGAAGGATGTTAGCGATGCTCACACCGAGCTGGTCCGCCTGTATCACGGACGCGATGAACGAGGTGATGTCGTCGATCTTCACACGCTCCGAGACCTCGCGCAGGGCGTCCCTTCTCGACTTGCCCATGCGGATCTCCTGCAGAAGCAAGGCGAACTCGTCAGCGAGCGGGCCCTTCTTCCTCTCAACGACCTTTGCCAGGGCTGCGTCGAACCCGAGCCCCGCTTCCACGCTCACAGTCAAGAGGTCGAGCACGTCGGGGAGGGACTTCCGGATCTGCTTCTCGCGCTCCTTCCTTTTTGATTGCATCATCATCTCCGGGACAAGCCACCCCAGGGCCGCAACCACGAAGGCCAGGAGCAGGGCGGTGCTCGGGCCGAGGCCAAGCGCCAGCCCGAACGCCGCGATCGGGAGGATCGCGAGCGTCACGACACGCATCAGAATGTAGTCACCCGGGGTCATGTTCCACGGGTTCCCGGTAGCGTCGAGCTTGTTCTTGACCGCATCGACTATGTGCTTCGGGGTGACCGACACCACGAGATTGTTGATGGACTGCAGAACCGGGCCGAACAGCCGCTCCCCAAGCGGCCGCGCGAGCTTCTTCTCGCGTTCGCTGGGCACGCGCGTGAGGACAGCGAGCCGTTTGAGCCGCTCGTCCGCGGTGGGCTCACGCCGCGTCAAGCCCATGGACCACATGGTGACCGATGTCACACTCACAAATACCAGCGCCGATACCAAAAGGGCCACCCGTCAGCCCCTCCCCTTGTGTCAATCCTCCCGGACTAGACCTCGATCGTGACGATTTTCCGAATCACCAACGCGCCGATGATCTCGCCAATCACCGCCATGACGATCATGATTCTCCCGATTGGGTTGGTAAAGAGCAGCGTGATATAGCTGGGATTGATGGCATACAGCAGGATCCCCAGCCCCACCGGGAGGACGCCGATGATGATCCCGGACAGCCTTCCCTGCGCTGTGAGAGTCCTGATCTCGCCCCGTATCCTCACTCGCTCCCTGATCGTGTGGGCAATGTTATCGAGGACTTCCGCAAGGTTGCCGCCGACCTGCCGCTGGATGAGAACGGCCGTGACGACAAGCTCGAGGTCCTCGCTGCCAACCCGGTCTACCAGCGAGGTGAGCGCCCCCTCTGTGGGCGCGCCCAGGCTCATCTCTTTCATGGCCGCCGAGAACTCGTCGGATATGGGGGGCGACATTTCCCTCGATACCATATCCATGGCTTGGAGGAAACTGTAACCCGCCCGCAATGAGTTCGCCATTATGGCGAGCGCGTCGGCTATCTGCGTGTTAAGCCTCCCCAATCGTTGCCCCTGCTTCCATTTGACATACACGTTGGGTAAGAAGCCCCCCGCGATCCCTAGCGCCAGGGCGACAGCCGCGTTTCTCGTGAGAACGACCCCTGAGACCAGCCCGAGCAGCAAGAGCATGAAGTTGAGTGCCACGAACTCCGAGCCGCGAAGCGGGATATCCGCGCGCGCGAGCTCCCTCTCGACCTTCGCCGCGTACGCCCCTTTCTCGAAGGCTTTGCCCACGAACGCGAGGGTCGGGCGCAGCGAGCCGAGCAAACTGCTTTTAGCCGCCGCGGCGGCCGCCTGCGGCTGGCTGCCGGGCGCATTGGCCGCGGCCCCAGATAGGCGCGCGAGCCTCCATGTTCCAGAGCGCCGTTCGCCGACCGCGCGAAGGACGCCGTGCGCCAACAGCGCCACGGAAATGAACACAAGCGCCGATACAGCGGCTGCAAACAGTTGGCCAGGCATAGCTTGCTCCCCTTTGATTGTGGTTTGACCGTGGGTCTGAATGAACTCGAAGCCTCGTCCCGCTTACAGGAAATCCACGAACATTCCGGACGGAAGCGGGATTCCCATGGACTCGAACCGCTCCAGGAACTTCGGCCGAATGCCGGTAGCCTTGAATCTCCCGACCACCCTGCCCTGCTCGTCCACGCCCGTCTGCTCGAACACGTAGATATCCTGCATCGTGATGATGTCGCCTTCCATGCCCTGGACCTCGGTCAGGTGCGTGATCTTGCGGCTGCCGTCGCGCAGCCTCGCCTGATGCACTATGAGGTCGACGGCTGAAGCGATCTGCTCTCGGATGGCCCGTAGCGGCAGATCCATTCCCGCCATGAGCACCATGGTCTCCAACCTCGCGAGCATGTCGCGGGGAGAGTTCGCATGACCCGTGGTGAGCGATCCGTCGTGGCCGGTGTTCATGGCCTGGAGCATATCCAGCGCCTCGCCCGACCGCACCTCCCCTACGACTATCCTGTCCGGCCTCATGCGCAGGGCGTTCCTCACGAGATCCCTGATGGTGATGGCACCCTTGCCCTCCAGGTTCGGGGGCCGCGCCTCCAGCGTCACCACGTGCTCCTGCCGAAGCTGCAGTTCCGCGGCGTCCTCGATAGTGACTATCCGCTCGTCCGGCGGGATAAACGACGAGAGCACGTTCAGGGTGGTCGTCTTGCCGCTGCCGGTCCCACCCGACACCACGATGTTGAGCCTCGCCTTCACACAGCCCTCGAGGAACTGAGCCATTTCCCGCGTCAGAGTGCCGAACCTGACCAAGTCATCTATGGTGAATGGCTCTCGCGAGAACTTCCGGATGGTGATGCAAGGACCAACCAGCGACAGCGGGGGGATGATCGCGTTCACCCGGGACCCGTCCGGGAGCCTTGCGTCCACCATCGGGCTGGCCTCGTCAATCCGCCGGCCAAGAGGTGACACGATCCTTTCTATTATGTGCATCACATGGTCCGCGCTGCGGAAGCACACTCTCGCCCGCTCTATCCTCCCACCACGCTCCACATACACATTGTTCGGACCGTTGACCATTATCTCTGACACCGAGTCATCTTCGAGGAGCGGGGTTATGGGCCCGAGACCGAGCACATCGTCGATGACCTCGGAGATCACCTGTGCTCGCTCGGAGCGAATGAGAGGCAGGGGTTCCTCATCGAGGACCTTGGACGCCACCACCTCCACTTCGCTGGCCAGCTTCTGTCGGTCCGCCGGAGAGTCGGTCTTCCGGAGCAGCTCCTTGTCTATCTCCTTTACGAGCCTCTCATGGATTTTCTCTTTAAGAGCTGCGTACGGGTCCTCGCGCGGCATGACGGGCCCGGATTCGACTTGCACAGCCGCCGACCCGCCGTCCAATCGCGCCGAGTCCAGCACCCGGAGCACCCTGTCCTCCGCCTGAGCGGCGGCATGCAGCGGTCCTTGCCCGCCCCGCACTGGCGCCAAACCCGCCTGCACCGGCTTTGCCTGTCCCTGCTTCACCTGTTGCACGCTTTGCACTTGCCGCGCTTTCTCCAACCGTGCCTGAAGTGACATGGGTCACGCTCACCCACCCGTGAAAATGCTGAAGATCCGCCCTGAGATCCCGAGACGTCGCCTCGCGCCTGCGCTGTGGCCTTCCGTAGCCGCCATCGCAACTATGTCTGCCTGGCCACCGCCTGCCGCCGCGACCTTGCGACCCGCCAGCGCGTCCGGGACCGCGTCATCGCCGTCACCGGCGCCGATCGCCTGCGCGAGATCGCGTATGGTCTGCGATATCCTCGCCGACGGGGCGCTAGTCACAAACGGCACGCCTTTGTTGACAGATGGCACGACAACCCTGCCATCGCTCGGGATGTGAACGTCCACCGGCCTGCGCAGGGTCTTCTCGGTCTCGTCTATGCTAAGGCCGATGTCCCGCGAAGAGCGATTCACGACGAGCTTGACCTTGTCTTCGTCGTATCCCAGGGCGTCCATGATCTCCAGGCATAGCCTGGCGTTCTTGATGGCCGGAAGCTCGAGCGTCGTGACAAGCAAGATCTTGTCAGCCGCGTCGAGCGCCGCAAGGGTGGTGTCGTTTAGCCCCTGCGGCATATCCACGACTATGAAATCGTAGGCTTCGGCAAGGAGCGTTAGAATGGCCTCGACGTGCTTGGCGTTGACTATCTCCGCCTGCTCCGGACGCAATGGCGATGAGAGCACTCTAACCCCCGATTTGTGAGTGACTAGGCACGCCTCCACGAGCTCCGAATCGATCTCGTCTTCCTTCGCGATGTCGGCAATGGTCCTGATCGGAACCGTGTCGAGCATGATGGCCACGTCGCCAAACTGAAGGTCCAGGTCCATCAACACCACGTTCTTGTGGCTATGGCTTGCGAGCTCGACCGCGAGGTTGGTGGCTATGGTGGTCTTCCCCACGCCGCCCTTCGTGCTGAATACCGCGACGATCTTCCCCTCCTTACGCTGGGCTATCGGCACAGGCGCGAACCTTGCCCGCCGCTTGGCGTCCATCTCGTACGCCCGTCGAATCGTGTTGATGAGATCGTCACTGGAAAAGGGCTTTATGAGGTAGTCCCGTGCACCGGCCGCCATCGCCTCTCGAAGATACTCCGACTCCCCCTGCACCGATATGATGATGACAGTGGTGGTCGGAACCTCCACGGAGATCGCCTCGGTCGCCTCTATGCCGCCCATCACCGGCATGTTGATGTCCATGAGGATCACATCGGGCCTGAGCCTCTTCGCTAGAGCGATCGCCTCCTTGCCGTTCTCGGCCTCGCCTGCCACGATGAACCCCTGCCCGAACGACAGCAGCTTCCTGAGGTTCTCACGGGTCTCGGCCACATCGTCCACTATGAGGATCTTGATTCTCTCTTCCGGCATGGCCGTCACCTCCCGGATCCCCCGGACGCAGACGCAGGCGGCGACGATTCCTCCGCAGACACCGGTGGCGTGGGTTGCAGCATCATGTCGCGGGTAACGGGCTCTCCTGTCTTCACCACTTTCGTTGTAATCAAGATCACGAGCTCCGACTCTCCCCTCTCAAACTTCTCGCTCTTGAAGAGCGAGCCGATGATGGGGATGTCTCCGAGAATCGGGATCTTGTTCACGATCTTTGCGTCATTGTTCTGAAGGAGCCCGCCGATGGCGATGGTAGCCCCGTCATCGACAATGAGGTGAGTCGAGGCACGCCTTACTTTGAGCGCGGGAATCACGGCGTCCCCCACGTCAAGGGCGTTGTTCCAGTCAAGGGACGACACCTCCGGTTGGACGTCTATTGCGATCCGGCCTCTCGAGTCAACCACCGGCAGCATGGTCAGCTTGATGCCGTATGGCCGCCACTCGAATGCGATCTTGCCGTCGCTCTGCCCGACGTACACCGGAATCTCACCACCCACAAGGAAGTCAGCTTGTTCCCCACTCAGGGTGAGCAGCGACGGGGCCGCGAGCACCTTGGCGGCGTTCTCGTTCACGAGGAGGTCAAGCACAGCCCTAATCGGGCTGAGTCTCCAGATCTCCTCGATGGGACTGCCGTGCGGAATGAGTTGCCGCCATGCCTCCCAGGTGGTCACATCCGTGGGCAGGGGCGGGAGAGGTGGAAAGCTCACCTCCCCGAACAGGAACGACCCGGGCTCGATTCGTTCGCCGTTCACTCCGCCCCACGTTACACCGAGGTTTTTGAGGGCGTCCCTGTTAACCTCGACCACGTTCGCTTGCAGAAGCACCTGTAAAGGATCGGTCATCTCGACGAGGTTCACTACGTCCTTGCTGAACATGGCGGCTATCTTCCCGACCCTCTCGAGCTCACTTTGCGAAGGCACGGTGCCTTCAAGAAGAAGTTTACCGTCTACCGACCGCACCGACACTGTGGGCAAGTTGATGAACGCGCTCACCCTATCCTCGAGCGATGGTTCAGGTCGTGTCGCGGGAGCCGCTGGCTCCGCGCCAGATTCGGGTGCAGGCGCAGGCGCGGGCGCGGACCCTAGCGCCGTGGGCGTTGACGTGGAAGCCGCCGGTGGCACTGATGCCACTGGCGCTGGCTCGGGCTCCTCAACGCGGATGATGCTGACGACGTTGGAGGCATAGAGCCTTGCG
>Ga0134101_1000864_pt1 | contig 28873 bp, 33 predicted proteins | sample 12_3_2metaG_FD_94446 | JGI IMG/M metagenome (GOLD analysis project Ga0134101, IMG submission 94446) | Switchgrass degrading microbial communities from high solid loading bioreactors in New Hampshire, USA - 12_48_3.3_201_A2 metaG | ecosystem: Engineered > Bioreactor > Semi-continuous > Anaerobic...
TATGAAATTTGGTTTCAAACTTTGCACTTGATCACCCAGCTTAGGAATACGTACAATTGCTACCGTAATAGATGCAATCACAGCACCCAATACATCGATGGCAATAATAGCATTTAGTTCCCAAACGGAGTATAAGAGTGCTGCAACCGCCGGACTAACAATATAGCTTATAGACTGCAAAGACTGACTATAGCCTGCACATTTCGTAAGCTGTTCTTCTGGTACTAAAAGTGGCGTAACCGCATTGAGAGCCGGGGTGTGAAAAGCTGTTCCAATGCTACGGATAAACAATACTACCATAACCATCCAGATAGGTAACTCCATATACAATGCAACAATAGCTAGCACGGCCCCAGCTGCTGCGATAATTAAATCAGCACCAATCATTATCTTCTTCCTATCATGACGATCCACTAATACACCAATGGCTGGTCCAAAGACCGCATAGGGTAAAAAACCTACTAGTGAAGCCATAGACAAGACCATCGCAGATCCTGTTTTCTCTGTAAGGTAAAAAATGATCGCCATTTGCAGGATGGCACTAGTGATTAATGATACTGCCTGCCCTGCCCATATTGTATAAAACTTAAGTTTCCAATTGTTGTATTTTTCCATTTATATTATCTCCTGCATATTATTTTGCTTGAATTTCTATTTTGAATAGCATTCTAGGCAATAAAAAATGCAGGCCTAAATCCACAATGTGGCTTTTGGTCTGCATACATACAATTTGGAAACATTCATATTAAAGACATAGTTAAATAAAGGTATAGTTAAATAACTTATATCTCACCGTAACTAATGAATGCTCAATATCGTATAAATAAGCACAACAAAAAAGCCTATCATCGAGGATAGATTCTGCTTTTTTTATTGCCAACTTATCTTAAACGTATTGAGGCTGTCATAGTTTCGGTTCCTCCTAAATTCTTATTTGTATCAGCGTATATTTTAACACAACAAGTCGTTTTAAGCAACTTTAAAATTAAAAAAATCCAATATTAACCGCCAAAGGGTGCTAGCCCCTAATTGGCGGTTAATATTCTATATCTCTTCGTCAATCTCAATCCCAGACTTGAATTCAACGGTGAGCTTATCTTCATATATCGTTACTTTCTCAATAAGTCGCCTTACTAACTGTTCATCATATTCCTCCAACTCACAGGATTGTTCATTCAAGAAATCAGTCATTTCAGCGATTCGTTGCCTTTTTCCTTCTCGCTCTGCATTTTCAACTAGTGCATTTTGCTTCAATTCACGAAGCCGATAAATTTCATCAGCCACATCTTCATAGTCATTCTTGGACTTTGCTTGGATTAGAAGCTGTTGTTGCAATTCTTCCAATTTGCCATCAATATCAACGGTGGCATTATCATTTTCTCCATTAAATACAGTAGCTATATTTTTCTGTAGCACCTTGAGGAATGAGTCTTTGTTAGCCAAAAGTTCGTTAATAGCCTTAACAACTGCTTTCTGCAATGTTTCCTCATTTATGGTAGGGGCAGTGCATTCAGACCCTTTTTCCTCCAATCGGCTGACGCATCTCCAAACAATAGATTTGTAACCTCGGTTATTCCAATGTACTCGTCGATAAATATCACCGCACTCTCCGCAACACACAATACCAGAAAGGGTATATCTGCTACTGTAAACTCTCTTCTTTCCATCCTTTCCCGAGTGTAAGTTCGCTCTTCGAACCATTTCTTCCCGAACCTGCATGAAGATTTCACGTGGGATGATTGGCTCATGATTATTTTCCACATAATATTGAGGAACAATACCGTTATTCACTACTCGTTTCTTAGAGAGGAAATCAACCGTATAAGTTTTTTGAAGTAAAGCATCACCGATGTACTTTTCATTTTGCAGTATCTTTCTCAAAGTTTCCGGTCTCCACTTTGGTTTATGGGCTGCGGTGAGAATTCCGTCCGCTTCCAGACCTCGTGCAATCTGCAAAAGACTCGCTCCTTCAAGATACTCTGAGTAGATGCGTTTTACCACTTCTGCTTCTTCAGGAACAACAACTAACCGTTTGTTCTCATCCTTGGTGTACCCCAAGAATCGATTGTGGTTGATTTGTATTTCTCCTTGCTGGTAACGATACTGAATACCAAGTTTCACGTTCTGGCTCAAGGATTGGCTTTCCTGCTGAGCAAGAGAAGCCATAATGGTCAGCATAATCTCGCCTTTGGAATCCATGGTATTGATATTCTCTTTCTCGAAGAAGACCGGAATGTTTTTATCTTTCAGCTGACGAATGTATTTTAGGCAATCCAGAGTGTTCCGGGCAAACCGGCTGATTGACTTGGTGATGATCATGTCGATTTTACCTTCCATGCAGTCCTCAATCATGCGATTGAATTCTTCCCGTTTTTTAGTGTTGGTTCCGGTAATTCCATCGTCGGCATAGATTCCAGCCAGTTCCCACTCCACGTTATTACGAATATAATTCGTGTAATGCTCAATCTGTACTTCATAGCTGGATGCCTGTTCGTCGCTGTCCGTAGAAACACGACAGTAGGCGGCAACCCGTAGTTTGGGCTTCTCTTCCGCTATTACCGAATTCCCAACACGAACACGCGCCGGTATAATCGTAACGTTCCTAAGATTCTGCATCCGCTATCACCTCGCTTTCAATCAAACTATAGGCATATTCCGCCTGAGCAAAAGGGTCTTCATATAGCGTCTCCGGAGAGGGTGCCGCAAAGTGCATTCTCACTGGGACTGTTTTTGGTGTCGCTGAATCGTAAATTCTGCCAAGCATCCGCGCCCTTTTCATTCTTTCGGCTTCAGCTTGTTTAAAGATATCCTCGTCAATGAGAGTAGGATAAAATCCATCTCCGAGATACCGTATGCAGGTCAGCATTCTTGCTATAGAAGTATGGCAGCGCTTGATGCCCGCTTGTTGGGCAGCATCCATTAATGAAAGACCGGAGAGGTAAGCCGCGAACAGTTTTTTTACCCGGTTCGCTGCTTCTTCATCAATAACCGCTCTTCCGTTTTTAATCATATAACCATATGGTATATGAGCCATCTATCTCACCAGCCTTTCTTTTAGAGTCAACCCGCACTTCAATTTGAAGCCAACCTCTTCTTGAGAATATACAATGATGTTCTCGACAATGCGCTCAAAAAGGGTTCCCTCAAAACAATCGACGGCATCCGCTTTAGCTGCCCACTTCAGAAGTTGTTCTACTTCCGACAGAATCACCATCCCGCCGTTCACCGAGCGGGAAAGCGTCTTTTGCTTCTCCTTTAACATAGCTGTCTCTTTTTGTAGCTCATTGCTTTGCGTATTAAACAAGGATGGGTCTAAATAACCTTTTGTCATAAGACTCGTCAACACCCGGCTTTTTTCCGCGTTTTCCTCCATCTTTAGCTCCAGTTCCTGTATTTGTATCAGGTTATCGGAATAGTTCATGGACCGCAAACTCTGCAATAATGGTTTCAGGATAAACTTATGGCCATAGATCAGTTTGTTGGCCATGGTAATAAAAGCCTGATGAAGGCTGCCCTCACGGATAAAGCGCATAGAACACTTTGATATTTCATTGAGATGTTTTGAACAGCACCAGGCGATATATTGACTGCCACCACCATAATGAATCCTTCGTTTGAAATGACTGCCGCACTCCGAACAGATGATTTTTCCGGACAACGGATAGCGTTTTTGGTATTTGCCGCTTCCTTTTTGGATACCTTTTTCAATACCCCGCTGCTTCAGTAATCCATGTGCCATTTCAAACTCCTCATAGCTGATGATTGCCTCGTGATGCTTTTTAATCAAAAATTGGTCCTTTTCTCCGTTGTTGTAGTGCCGGTTGAAATTATCGTCTGTATAAGTCTTTTGTAAAATGGCATCTCCAGTATACTTTTCATTAACCAACATACCGAGGACGGTCGTCGCGCTCCAAACCGCTGCTTTTTTTGGTGGTATGCCGTCAGCATTTAAGCCATCGGCAATTTTCTGCGCACCTTTGCCGGATAATGCTTCGAAAAAGACGCGCCTCACAACGGCAGCCTGCTCTTTATTTACGACCAATGCACCATCCACATAATCGTATCCGTAAGGCGGGTATGAAAGCTTATATGTCCCGTTCCGGAAACGTCTCTGAATAGACCACTTACTATTCTGAGCGATGGAAACCGATTCATTCTCGGCGAGACTACTAAGAATCGTCAACATCAGTTCGCCATCCATTGACTGTGTATTAATGTTCTCCTTCTCGAAGTAAAGGAAAACACCAAGGTCGGTAAGCTTCCGAATCAGTTCCAAGCAATCCATTGTATTTCTGGCAAACCGACTGATGGACTTGGTGATAATGAAGTCAATCAGCCCATTTTCACAATCGGTTATCAGTCGAAGAAGTTCGGTGCGTTTCTCTTTTTTCGTGCCCGTGATTCCCTCATCATAGTAAATTCCGACAAACTCCCATTCTGGATTCCCTTTAATGTAGGATTCATAATGGGTCTTCTGCGCTTCCAAACTTACCAACTGCTCCTCACTATCTGTGGAAACGCGGGCATACGCAGCGACCCGAAGCTTTGGCTTAACCGTTATTGAATTTGCCTCTATTTTCCTTACTTTCCGCACTCTTTCACCTCCCTTCAGGTACATGACATATTACCTCCGAAAGCCCATGTTATCAAGCAATTCAGGGCATTAACTCAACTCCGAAAGGGGAGAAAGATAGGCGATTTTGGCGATCAATTCTCTCGAATTCCTCTTGCGAAATAAGTCCGGCATGCAGCATCTTTCGAAGCAACTTGAGGGAACGGTAGTAGTCAAACTCACGTTGAAGCATCTCTGTTGATACTGCTTTCCGTTGGGTAAGATTTCTGGTAGACTGAAGTTCCGTTATTCTCGTGACTTGCATATGTCATTACCTCCCACCGATACGCAAAAAATCAGCAGGATTCGAACCCTTAAAAAAACAAAAAAGCCCACGGCGTGGAGTGGTTACCACAGCCGTGAGCCTCTTGTAGGTAGGAGCAGTTGTATTTCTTATTAATTTTATTAAGTTTCTCCGGGTTCAACGGCTTATAATCGAAAGCCTTGCTTTTACGGCTGCCCGGAAGGAATCCATACTCTCCCCGTGACACGGGAACCAATGCATCACGTCGCTATGGTTGGTGGCAATGCCTTGCTTATAGCCCTCACTATGGCATAGGATATTAGACGCAGTCAGTCCATAACATTTGCAGAGATAAACGCATAGTTCCACCGCCTCGAAGAAGACCGCCCGGAAGTATGAATCATCAGTTAGACCATCTTCACATATTTCGAAGCCGATGTGGGTGTCGTTAGCCTTGCCACCTGCATGCCAGCCCCGATGATTCCATGGCAAAGTCTGGTATGTAGCAATTGAACCATCGGCCAGCCTGCCAATAAACCCATGAACACAAACCTTCCGCCCATCCGGCTTCTGCTGGTTCCAATGGTTGTTACTTACGTTTCTGCCCAGTAGCCCATCGTTCGGGCCAATATAACGTTTGAGATATGGATTGTTCACGCCCGTGGAATGTACCATGATTCCTTTGGGTGTAATAGTTTTTCCAGCCTTATAACAAGCATTTTCAGTAAGATATAACCTATGCAAGTTCATTTATCATCCTCCGTTTCACTGCGGTCGTGAAGCTGTTCCAATACCGCTTTCAGTTTTGCGGGAATCGGTAATCCGATATGCCCAGCATTTTCTAGCAGGGAAACTCCTTCGTTGGAGATGTAAAAAAAGATGATTGCGGTGCGTAAGGCATTACCGTCACCAATAAACTGCACATCGAGGATGTTGCCGATGCCCACCATAATAAAAATTAGCACCTTCTTAAAAATACCCTTAAAGCCAATCTCGCTTGAAAGCTTTTTATCGATCACGGCACACATTAAGCCTGTAATGTAATCTACGATTACAAAGGCAAGCAACACATATAAAAAGCCGTCAAATCCCCCAAAAAACCATCCCAGACATCCTCCCACAGCTGCGAATACAACCTGTAAACTATTGAATGTCTCTTTCATTTTTTATCACCCCCATTTTTTATTGGAAAAGGTCCCCACCTAATAAAGGTCCCTGACCATTCCGGAAGATAATCCGGTTAGGTTTTTACCTCTACCAGTATGTGAGGTGAGGGGACTGGCTGTCTTAGGAAGACGGAGGATTGCTTTCTGTAACGTCAATAACATTATCGCCCTCCTTACATTAAAACCGCATTGTAAAATAGACCCCGAAACGAGGATCTTGGAGCCGCCAATCTGTTGTCAGACCGAAGTCGAAACGGCAGTTTTCTCCCACTATTGGGAAAGAATATCTAACTCCCGGTCCTCTGTCTGTAATTCCCAGGGAAACAGGCCCGGTTAACCAGACTGGCGTTAAGTAGGGTTTGCCGCCTTATAAACCTCCGCAGCAGTTCCGCCTTTGAGCTCATACAACTTTGCCTCTAAAAACCGACCCAGCCATTCCTGAACCGGACCCACTGCTGCTTCCAAAACGGAGATACTTTCCCGGGACAATGTTCCGATAAAATACTCTTTTGCTTTATCCAAAGCAGCTTTGGCATCCTCGGCACTCAGTTTTCCATCGGCTTTACCCTGTTTAAGATTATCAACAAACACCTGATTCGTGGCCATCACGGCGTCCCTGGCCACCTTCTCGGCTTCAGACAAGGCGGCTAGCAGTGACTGACGCGCCACATCCAGACGGAGAGCTTCCGTTTTTGCCCGCAAAAAGGCTACCCCATAACCAATGAGCGCCACAATCGCCACTGTAATAATCGGGACCAATAGTTCCAATAGTTTAGCTCCAAGATTCAACCACATGAGAATGCACATCCTTTCATTATTAATACAAGTCGTTCCAAACCAAGCCATCCCAAAAACGGGCTTTGCCTAGGACGGTATCGAAATACACAACCCGATCCTCGGGGACAACCGCCGGGGCGGTTGCGAGCTTTTGAATACTTAAGAGCCCATCCGTTAACCGGCAGACCTTGGCCAGTTTCTCTTCGATTGCTTCCAACCTGGCATCCAATGAAGCAAAAGCTCCGAGTAATGAACTGACCCGGGCCGCGTCGATCTCTTCGACGATGTCTGCTGCATCGACCCGGTACGAATACGAGACAGCACCCTGTGTCAAAGACCCCTGTCCTGCACTTACCTGAGAGGTGAACACCACCGTCTGATACTCATTCAAAGTCGGCGGTACTGTTGGTGTTGATGTTGACCCAAGCAAAAAACTTATTCCCGGAGCGGCTTGACCGAAATCCACCACGCAAGCGACCGTACAAGTTCCAGATGCAGGTTTCGGGACGGTGTAATCCCCCGCCGGAAGAGATACTCCCTTCCCCCCGGTGAAAGCAAAAAGACCGTCGATACTGACGGTCATCCCTGACTTCACCGTAACATTTCCCCCGGCCACAACGCAGTTTCCGATCACCCCCGCCAATGATTCTGTTAAAGCGTCGAAATCCGCTTCGAGCGCTTCAAAGAATCCTCTAACCAAGGAAAAGTTAGTATTGAAATCCGAGGATTTAATGAGGGAACGGTAAACAAAATACACTAAGTCCTGAGTCCATCGGCTCACTTCTTAACTACCTCCTCACGTTTGGCTTTTTGTATTCGAATATGATTTATATTGTCTTTTGCCGGTTGACCAGCCCTTGTCTGATAGCGTCGCAGCAACACATCCCGACGGAGGGTCCTCATATCCTCTTGAAGTTTTCGCTTCTCCCGAAGCCGCTTAAGTTCTTCCTTGCGGTCCATCATCTCACGCTTCAGATTTTCGAGTTCCGCTTCCTTGGTCCGAATTAACTCATTGAGGTTGTCACTCATTGACCCTGAACCTCCTCACCGTCAAAAAACGTTTCATCCAACCTGCCGACCTTTGCATCCGGCTTAACTTCGTCGGGTGTTCCGGCCAATCCGATGATCCGGGCGCCTTTTTGAAACGTATCGAAGGCGGCCAGAATAACAAGATCCCCCGGAGCCAGAACCAGCCGGGGGACACTTACATCATTTGCAACAATTTCTGCTTTTTTCACCTTGATTAAATAGGTTCCGTTTCCTAATCCTTTGATAACCGAACCTTCGCCAAGCTCAGACATTTAATCACCGCCTTCGAACAATTCAGGGTTTTGAAGTTCATATGTCGCCCGAATTTCCGGGGCCTTCCCTGTCGCATCAAAATTAAAATCGATACTTTTGATTAACCGGTATCCCACTACGTTCAGAAACCCATCAACAATCTCCACGGTATCACAGGGTTCTAACCCCAGATGCGGTGTTCCTTCCACGGTAATCTTCTCCCGCCCGGCTGCCGATTCGTTGATTACCGAACCAGCCACTTGCAGGCCGAGAGCCTCATTATCAATCATTTCATTTTCGACAACCGCCTCATTGAACTTGTACTTTCCGACTGCATTGGCGTTGGTTTTGACGACATATAGTTCCTGATACTTAACTCCTGCAAATGGTTCACCCCAAACCTCAAAGGTGGCTTCGGAGTCACCCAAGTTCAGAAATGTATCATTATCTAACTTCACCACACAGTAAGTCGGCTGTCGATCCGTAATCCAGAGATCTCCATCATCTGTCCAGACTTTCCGCAGGTGAATGGTGTCCGGTTTCACCATGTAGGAAAAATTAATGGTCATGACCAATGAACCTTTGAAGTTGGGACAGCGCACCTTATCCTTTTGAGTATGAAGACACTCTTCCCTGGTTTCCATGACAAAGATTGGCGTTACCGCACCCTTCACTTCGACCCGGTCGATTAAATCCGGGGTTTTAAGGGATTTCCGAATTTTCGCCATATTTCTGACCTTGAAGGTATGGACCGGAGCCCCCAACCGGAGTGGAACCATACGCCAGTCATTCCGGGCACCAAAAAAGAACCGGTAGGGCGATCCGTCATCCGTGAAACAAACCTGCCGGACCTTCCCCGCCGCATCGATGATCGGCTCGTTATCAAATACCAACGGCGCGTTGAATTGAAGCGCCGGAGGATTGGTAATCCGGAGATACATCGGAGAAAAGAAGTCCAACCTTCCCGCGTAATTTCCCCACACCTCAAAGGAGAAGTTAATTTCATGGTTGGTGTCTCCGACCCGGGTAACCGAAATAACTGCCTGGCGTTTGGTCAACTCCACAATCGATGCGACCGTCTCCCGGTTTCCCAGATCCTCGACCCGAACGGTGGTAGTATCGATATCTTCCTCAAAATCAATAATGAAGTCGGTTGAATCCTGACCTTCAGCAATGGAACCCTCCCGAGATGCCAGCATTGTCTCTTTATGGGTTGCGGTTTTGACTAAGTCATAAAGGACATCCTTGGCTTCCCAATAGTCGCCGAGCATCGACCCGTAAGGCCGCCCGTATACTTCATAATAGTAGGTTCGGGAGCGACTTGCGGTATTGGAACAAACCACCTGGATTCCGGTCATGTTGGCTGCCGGGGAAAACAAACTGATCTCCGCGCCCATATCCGTTGTCTGAAAAACCGAATGCACCGCCCAGCCAATCGATGACCCTTTCCACCAGATCGGAAGCGCGGGTACATTACCGCTGGCATTCACCAGCCGGACCTGAAGTGACTCTGGGTCTGCAGCTTGCGAAAACTCAATAAAATTGGTTGAGGTTTTCTCACCCGAAGAGACTGTTAACGAACCGCTGGCTAGTAAAACCACATCTTCCAATACCGGGCAAGCGGTCACATCAAAGACCGGTTGAATCGGCGCAGCCGATGTATTGGTGATTCGGACGTAGAATACAGTTTCGGTCGAACCGTAAATCTGAGAAAACTGAAGCCCGCTGCCTGGATTAACATTTTCTAGTCTAGGGCTGGTTGGATACCACCGGGCCGGTGCCGGAGCTTCCACTTGAACTTCGACTGTATCGAAAGGCTTGATTGCCGCCGATACTTTAAAAGCATTAATGATCGTTGTTCGACCGCTGGATTTATAGGTCATACCATAAGTTTTTGTCAGCGGCAAACCAAGTAGGTCCCGGTATTTATTGACCGTTTGGACAGTATAGACCGGAGCGTTCAGTGAATGTTCCGCGTCAGTTTCATCGATTTGCGCGGTCATCATCCGGACGAACTCGCCGCCAAAGCCCAAAAAGAGGACGATGGACTTTTCTTCTCTGAAATAAAGCAGATATTTGGATTCACTCTCTGTAAACATCCCCGAGGTATTATCCAAATCGACCGAAAAGCCGCCGACTGACATTTCATCCGATAATCCGACTTTGGCAGTCAATACCTCTTTTTTTAGAAATGACGGAGCCTTTTGTAATCCGGGTCCTCTCGTCCAGACTGCAAAAGGCTCATCGTCAACCATGTGGATTGTGGGAGAAGAATCACCCTCATATTCCGTGAATTTCACCGCCGCTGTCCATTGTCCCGGATGAAGCGAACCCAAGTAAACTCCACTGTCTTCACCAATCATCTCATTCTTGAAAAGACACTTCGCCATAAGGCGGTCACTATCTTCCCAAAACGCAAACAGCGAAAGCCCGCTGAACTCTCCTCCTGCCGTATTTAACGGAGCACCTGTTCCACCTTCATAAAGAAGAATGTCTTTTGCGATTCGCATGATGCTTGCCTTTCTTTAAGCTGAGATTCTTCCATAGGTAATACGCGGTCTCAGCCTAAATTTTTTAGTATTGTCTTTGGGGATAGCAGGGGTAAACCGGCAAGCAACTGAAGTCCCATCGACATACGAAGAACTATAAAGAATCTGATAGGTGGCTTCTGCAATATTCCCGACCACAGAGGCGGACCATTCAAATAGGAATTCCCGGTACATCGCCCCGGAAACATAATTGACTGTTTGCCTTAATGTCGGTACACAATAACCGCCGATAATAGCCCGCGGTTGAGTCATTGTGGGAATCAACGGGTCGCTACTAGTCCCGAGTTGTGTTTTGTACTCATAGGCATAATTCCAGTTGATCGTCCAGTTGGTCATATAATTAAGCGCTTTGTCCAGCAACAATGACTCCACCTCGACATCGCCGACTCCAGGAACATTCACCGTATTAACCTGTGGTGTATCCGAAATACGTTTGACATGAAGCGTATACGTAATGGTCAATGTATCTTCACTAGTTTTTTGAACGGTAATTGGATTTCCCTGACCGTCCTTAAAAAGTACCCGGGCAAATAGGTCGGGACCGCTAGCGCTATAGAAATCATTACTTGATTCCCAGCAAAACCCGACTTCTGTCCAATTACCTACGGCTTCGGTCAGTCCATATTCAAAGATGTTCTTAAACCAGCGGTCTCCGGCAGCGCCTTGCTGGTATGAACCTGCCGAAGAATTCCAAGTCTTTTTCGTCCCATTACCGCCATAGGCTTGCAATTTTATATCCGTTGAAACAGGTGTGGATATTCCTGTTCCTAAAACACAGGTGGTACAGTTATACACCACAGAATTTTGTATTTCCGCAGTCTTTTTCAAGCCACGGTCCGTAATTACATTGTGAACAGGTCCGCCGCCTTGAATTAGGAGCACCCCTTTCCTACGGAGTTCCCACGATAAAAACCCTTCCATACCGACTCCCACTTGAAATGGGTCTTTCGGCTCCATAAACTTTGGAACTAAAATATACATTTCAGCCCTCCTCTATATATAAAGCTCTACGACTTGCATTGAAAGGGTAAACTTCATTTCTTCACTAAACTCAAATGGATTTACAAACACTACTTGAGAGAAGTTCAAGGCAAAATCCATCTCCTCACCGTCAAAATTGAACTGGGGAGGAAAGTCTGCCTTCATCATTTCGGATGTAAACACCATCGATTCATCAAATGAATACAAAGTCGCGACCAGTTCAGCCACAGTCATTAAGGTAAAGTCCATCTCTTCCCCATCGAAATGATATACTGTCTTTGGCATATCTATCGCCAGTATTTCAACTACGGCCGTTAACCCTCCGGGTTCCTCCAGTTTCATTTGCCCCAGAATCTCGCTCCAGGCAAACCTAACCTGGTCCGCTCCTTCGTTTGTTTGTAAAATATACACTAACCCCAGCCGGGAATCGGGAAAATCCACAACCCGGAGCGATTTTACTTTCTCTTCCGGGGTGGGCGTTATGACCGGTTCCGCATAGTTTCCTTGGTACCGGCAGTACACCACACCGTCATTACTGACATAAAAGTCGATAATCATATCGCCTTTTCGTACGGATTCGGTCGAACCCCCGGTGCCTATTTCATCAAAAATACGGACAATGTTTCCTTCTTCGTCGTATTGCTCCCGGTAGACCATGGCTTTTTCAGCCACTAAATCGGTATATCCGATATGCGGAAGGTCTTCCCGTCCCGGATGCGTCGACGGTTCAAAAATCAACCGGGGTCGTCTTGCATTCGGCGCGTCGATCTCCCGGATTAGACTCGTCACCATCATCTCCACCGGATCTACCACCGCAATCTTTATCTTTCCGTTATCGATAAATACCAGATAAAGAACATCTTTGTACTCATGAAACGAAGGATCGCACCCGGAAGGTTCGAAGTCAGCACCAACAAACGGCGGTTCAATGTCCACCTTAATCATGGCTTCCGGTCGTTGGTAATACCCGTTTTCAATCATTTTAAGAAGCTTTTCCGGCAGTTTCTTCATGGAACCACCGTCCCGTCCGGCAGTAGCTTGCCAAGTACGAACAATTCCAGACTCCAGCTTAGTTTAGTCTCCGGTTTAACTTCCACCGGTACCGCCCGGAAGGTTTTCCACAAAACCCGCCACTGCTCCGGAGGGTTTTGTAAATAGGAGCAGAAAACGAAAGGCGGCCGTTCGCAGCCTAAATAGTAACTGTTCAGTTTTTCAAAGGTTGTCTGGTCCATCCCCACTCCGGAGATTACAATTTCTCCGTCACCCCAATGGCACCCGGAATCCTGGTAGCTTGCTCCTTCCATCATTCGCTGCTTGACCACGCGCGGTTCAGGGATATGGGCGTAGGGGTTAAATCCATAATGGTACCTTAAGAAGATTTCTTCTCGGGCTTCATCTGGTCCAAATATTAATGAAAAATAGCTGTCCATCTACGACTCACCCCTTTTTAGAGTACGGCTGCCATTTGCCGACCCGTTCCGAAGCTTTCTGTACGCCCCGTACCGCGGCTGCTTCAATCGCCGTATCCAAATTCCGCTCAGCGATGACTGAACCCCGGACATCCACATTCACCGAAATCACCGGAGCCGGTAACTCCCGGTCAGGATCAACTGCTTGTCCCTGATAAGCGCTGGATAAGGTCTTTATGCCATCCTTGAAGTTGGCTTCCACATAATCGGCATTCATCGTCCCGGAATTTGCATTGATGGTCATCTCCTGTGTCCCGCCACTAAAAAGGCTGCCCAACATCCCAATAACTCCGACCCACGGCATAAACGTACCCAATGCCCCTAACACACCGGAAGCTGCTGTACCCGCAGATCCGGCCGCAGAAGCCGCAGCGGTTCCTGCTGATGCAGTTCCTCCACCAAACATGCCTCCAATGTTTCCAAACATGCCGGACATGAAACTTTCAAGGCCCTTGCCCATCGTTGAATTCATGAAAGCCTCCGCCAGAGCATCCGCAATACTCCGGGTAAATTTCTCCCGAAGATAATCACCAATTTCAGAAATGACACCCCGGATACCGCCGCCGTTAAACCCATCCTGCAGAGCGCTAGAGATGCTGTCTTTTAGTTCGCCGTGAAAGGCCTCTCCTATTTTCTTTGCTTCCGAGTCCGCGCCTGCTTGACGGATTGCCGCCGCCAATTCAAGAAGCTTTTGCCGGGTTTCTTCTAAAACTCCGTCTTTCGCTGCGGCCACTTCCAGCTGCCGGGCGAACTCTTCCCATTCCGGTAAAGTGCTCCCTGTCATTTCAGCCAAACGCTCTTGAGCCTCAGCCAGTAAATCCCCGGCGGTTTTGGCATTCTGCTCTGCTTCGGTTTCCTGTTGCATGGTGGCGTTTAATACTTCCAAGGCCGTGATAGTCTTATAGATTTCTCCGCGATTTTGTTCGTCTTCTTCCGCTTGGTTCCGCAGTTTTTGGATGAGAATCTCAATGGTGTTCAGGTTCCGGTGATTCCAGTTTTCTTCCGCCTGACGGGCTTGGTCTAACAGACTCTGGGTCTCATTTTGTTCCCGCAGAACGTCGGCCGCCGCCTTGACCGCGTCGACATAGGCTTTATATTGAATTACCAAATCGCCCAAACTTGTTTTAGTGGGGTCATACCCATTACGGATCATGTCGATAATTGTCGATTTTAAAAGCTCCGCTTTCTCAGCGTTGACATTTACGGTATCCCCAAACAGTTTGGCCCGCCCGTCCACTTCACTCATGGCTTGACCTAGCCGTTTTAAGATATCCGCTTGTCGATCGCCTTCCGCTGCCTGGCTTAACTGTTGGTATTGCTTAATCAAATCTTGAAGCAGCTTGCTCTGGGGTTTATATCCCCTTTCCAGCAGGCCAAGAATTTCATCCCGCAAGATACCAGCCTTCTCGGCATTCACATCGGAAATATCGCCGAATACCGCTGCTTCCTCATCAACCATCTTCAGCTTCAGGCGGTATTCCTCCAAGTATTTTTTCAAATCAAACTTTGGCTCTTCCCATTGAAGAGGATTAAAACTGACTTTTGTATCCGGAGGCTTCGTCAAACTTTTTAATTTATCTTGGGCTTGTTTCAGTTTGGCTTCGGCTTCATGGATTTGATTGTAATGCCGGTTTAACTCTGCTCCGAAGGTTGTATCTTGAACATTCTCCAACCACCATCTGCCCACGATGGATTTGGAGCTTTCAGTAAACCGGTCCTTAGCTTCTCGGCGTTTCTTGATTTGCTCTTCCCAAAACTCCACTTGGTCTTGGGCCGTTTGCACGTCATTAATCCCGGCAATGTCCACCTTGGCTTTTTGGGCTTCATCCCGGGCTTTGGTAATCATCCCAATTATCACGGTGAGTCCGGCGATGATCGCTCCGCCGACTAAAAACGGGGTGAACGAAAGGTTTAATGCGCCCATGGCCGTAGCCAGCGCATAAATCTTCGGAATTAACAAAAGAACCGCGCCGCCGATAAGACCGATAACTCCCGCGAGGGCGGTTCCTACCGTTACTGCCTTCCGTAGCGGTTCCGGCAGCCCGCCGACCCATTTGATTACATCGATAATGGCCTGGGCGAACATTCGGACATACGGTGTCACATCGGCTGCGATTTGCCGGCCGAAGCCGGAGAAGCCTTTCTTCACATCGGCCAGCATATCGTTTAAATCGCCTAAGTTTTTTACGGATTCCTCGTCGATGACATAGCCGAGTTCATGAGCTCTTTGTTTCAATGCATCAAGTTCAATACTCCCCATCTGTAGCATTGGGATTAATTCTGCGCCGCTCTTCCCGAACAGCTCCATCGCCAGGGCAGTCCGCTGGGTATCATTTTGCATGGACGAAAAACGGTCTGCCATATCATCCAGTACATCTCCGGCGTTCCGCAGTTTCCCGTTCGTGTCATATATAGAAATTCCCAAAGTGTCGAAGGCATCCCGGGCGCTTTGGGAACCGTTATTTGCTTCGTACATATTTTTTGATAAATGGCCGAGTCCCTTGACCAACGTCTCCAAGGAAGCGCCGTTTTGTTCAGCGGCATAAGAGAGCGCCTGCAAATTCTCCCGGCTGATGCCGGTCCGTTTCGCCAAGTCGTCGATCTCGTCGGCCGCCTCGGCGGTCGAAAGGACCATGGCGCCCATAGCTCCGACAATGGCCATCCCAAAGATAGTCATGCTTTTACCGACCGCTTCCATGGAGATGCCGGTTTTGTCAACTTCCTTTTTTAAGCTCCCGGCTTCTTTTTTGGCTTCGCCAAAGGCTTGTTGCAGCTGGGAGATATCGCCGACGACCGCCACAGCCAGTCTGCCGATTAAACTCATCGCGCACCACCTCAAAATATAAGGCCGGGTTCAGCGTTTTATCACTTGCCCCGGCCCGTAGGTCTGATGAATACTCTCCAAATCAGGCTCGTCAAATCCTAAACCCACCGGTTTTCCGGTGTAATACTCCACCATATAATCGTAATACAGGCACATTTGGCGGACGTCCATCTTATCCAGAATGTAATCCAGCGACATCCAAGAATAAAACCGTCCCAACTGTCCGAAGACGCGGCCCAGGTCTATCTGGCGCTTTCCAGAATCGACCGGGCCGCCCGGGCGTTTTTTTCAACCCGCTCCCGCAGCGGTTCCAATATAAACTCAAATACGGCCAACACCTGTTCCGGGGTGAGGTTCTCCATCAGCCATTCCTTTGAAATCTCGGGAAAAGACTGTTTGCAGACAGAGAGAATCAGCCGGTACATCTCTTCCACGATCTCCTGATCGTCATCTTGCGGTTCTTTGGCAAACTCCAAACTCAACTGGGCGAACCGGGCGAAATTCCGTTCCACCTCCAGGGCAGTCCGGACATTTACCATCGAAACATCGATCTCATATTTCCTGGGCTTCTTCCTTAATACTGGAATGAAACGGCAGATAAAACGGATTACCCTGCTTTTGGGTTCAGCTACCTTGCCGGTCAAGGTAATCACCCGGCGTTTCGGAACAATGGTGTCCAGATTTAAAATCTCCGGCCGGTCCATGGATTACGCCGCCCCCTGCTCGTCATAAATCTCAAACAACTGCTCTCCGACGGCCCGAGTCACGTCGTTGGTGCCGGTCATCTCAACCGGCGTAGTGTTGATTTCACCGGCGTCATCGGCATTGAAGGTCAACGAAATCCCCTTGGAATTGCTGGCCTTAAAGACGGTAATCACCAGTTTCTTTCCGGCTGCATTGATATTTGTCAGCCGGACTACTTTGGGCGCGATCTCCACCTTACCGCCGGTTTTTAAAATTCTCGATACTGCAGGAGTATACCGGTAAGCTACATGCACCGTCTGCCCGTCGGCAATCGCTCCGCCCAGAATCCGAGCGATACAGGTATTCCCTTCAACATCCACGGTAACCACATAGTCGGTGTTGCGAGCATAGGTCACGTCACCGGCGGTATTGGTCACCACAATGTTTGATACTTCACCTCCATCGTTGTTCTTATGGGCCAGCCGTTTTAAGCCAGTCCCGACAAGCGTGATCGCTTCCCCCGGAACATCCAGAGGGGAGGAGCCTTGAGTCGTATAGATGTCAAACCCGCCGCGCAGATTGGCCAGATTGGCCAGGTCAATCTCGAATAGATCCCCGGAAACCTTGCAGCGGTGGTTTTTCACTGCCACCAAGACTTCACCGGCATTGTCGGTCTGTTGCCGGACCTCATCCCAAGATTCCTCAAACTTAATCCCCTTCATCGCTCCCAGATTGACCAGGTTGCCTACGGTGTCGCCGACCTCAAACTTAGCCGAGCCGATCCGAAACGAATTACTATTTTGAACCACGGTTTGCGCCATGACAATTCCCCCTTACTCGATTTTGGTTGCCACCCCTCCGCTGACGGAGTGGGTTTGATATAAAAAAGCTACGTCCACCGGGACGTGATAGAGTTTGGTTTCTGGCTCATAGATGTCTTGTTCGCCTACAATAGCGGTTTTCGCCACAGGAAAAGTATCACCTATGATTCCGGCGAAGCCACCGAAAATTTCCACGACCCGCTCCGCTACTTCCCGCGCTTCGGCGTATTCCTTGGCGAAACATGAGAATTGGTATCGTGGGTTCATAAAGGGAAGTTCCTGAAACCGGCCGCCGGAAATCCGGTGAAAGACGATATATGGCGGTTTAGCATTCTCCGGGGCGGTGCCGCCCGCCCACACCTGGTTTTTTACCTGCCCGGCCAGCCATTCGTCACTCAACAATCGGTCCCGCACCGCTTTTTCAAACATCATTCTCCTCACAACCCTTCGAAAATAACGTCCTCGGCTAAATCAACCAGGTTCCGGAAGGCGTCCTGTTCCGCGACCTTGCCCTCCGCCACCTGTTGGTAGACATCGGCCATCTTCTGTAAGGCTTCATCCTGCTTGGCGTCGAAGGCGGGACGTAAAAACGGCCGGGGTTCGGTTTTGCTCCCGCCGAACTCCAGCCGTTCCAACTTGGTGAGGCGCTTCCGGCTGATCCGGTGCCCTTCCTCGACCCATCTTCCATAAAAGCCATCATATTTTTCCCTTTTACCCACTGCCGGTCCGACGATCACCGCCTGTTTGAACCGTTCCTTAGGTTTAACCACTCGGAGTTTGATGGATTTTTTCAAATTTCCGGGACGATGCGGGTTATCTCCGTTCTTGGTTTCCGTACCCACCGGGCAGAGGCGGCGCGCTTCCTGTTGAACCACTCTGGCTCCGGCGACCGTCGCAACACGGAGGGCCTTTTCGAACCCTTTCTCCAGCTTCTCAAAGCTTTGCTCCAACTCTTTCAAGCCGTTTAGAATCATCCGCATTAGTCCACCTCCTTCACCTGCAACTCAATCTCACGGTTCCGTCCGCCTACATTGACCGGAGGTCCGAGGATCTGAAATGTCCGGTCGTTATATACCACCCGCATGGTGGAATCAAGCCCCGGAACATACCGGATCTTAATGAGACCCGCTAGTTTCGCGTTAGCCTTTTTCGCTCCGAAATATTCCCGTCCCGAACCAATCTGCAACTCTGCCCAACAGGTCCAGAAGTCAACCCAAAGATTTGTTGGCCCACCGCTTGCGTCGACCGCCGCCACCGGACGTTGGATGGTAATCCGGTGCCGATACTTTCCCACTCCCATTGATGTTCACCTCCAGCCACCGGGCGATCCCCGCGACAACCCACCGGCGGGCGGTATCATCATCCAACTTGACGATGTCGCCGCGACGGTAAGGAAAAGACGGACTCTTCTGCCCGGATACCACTCGTACCTGCTTCATACCGCAACCACCCGTTCCATGTCCAAAAGCGCCTTCACTGCAAACTCGGTCGTCCCGTTCACGTTCGTTACGGCTTCCCGGTTTTCAAACCAATATCCGATCAAAAGCAGCATGGCCACTTTCACACTGTTCGGGATGAAAGACGGTTCCTCTCCGTAGCCTGCAAGATACCGGACTTCAATAGTCTTCGCGGAGCATAGCCAATTCCCGGTTGGGATAACCCGACCGGGAACGCTGACAACGTCCTGGGTATACTCTGATTCTTCCAATTGGTGTACCAATCCATGTTCATCCCAATACTTGACTGACAGAACTGTTTGTAACGGCGGATAGGGCAGTTTGATTACGCCTTGCGGTTTCTCAATCCTTACTAACAATTCCCGATTGATAAAGGCCCGGCGTTGGTAAGCCTCGCAATATTCCCGGGCTGCGGCAATAAGGGCTGCGATATATCCGTCTTCAAAATCATGGTCGACCCGAAGGAAAGTTTTTACCTCAGATAGCACTAACGGTTCCCGAACAGGAGGAGTTACGACCACTATTTCCATGATTGTTCCTCCCTGTTATGAAAGTCCGGAACTGAAAACCTCCTGGGTGTACCGGCCACCGGTCAGGATGGCGACAATTCCACCAGCCACCGGGTCGTCCACCGTTTCAACCGCTGTAAGACGGACGAAAGGATACCCGGTATTTGCCAGTGATTGGGCATCCACTTCAACTTTATATACCTTCCCGGCTCCCGGCTTGGTCGTAAAACCCGCCGTTTCCGCCTGAATCACCGGCCCGAAAGCATCACCGCTCAGGGCTTCTTGATACACGAAAGGAATCGCCACCGTCTTGGAGGGTGTTTCATTATCGCACGCCTCCACGGTGATCGTCGAAGTACCGGTATCCCCCGCACCACAGAGGATAACGAAGGACACATGCCCCCAGTTTTTAAGGTTAATTACGTCGGTAGCGACCGTTCCCGCGAAGGCGTCGGCTGCCGGTTGCAGGGCGTTGATGATATGATAAGGTTTATACACGATAACCTCTCCTTTCTAGTTCCGGGCTTGCAGCGCCACATACGGGGATAAAGTACCGCTGCCTTTGTAGGGTTGAAGCGGTTTGTTCCAAATGGGCTGTCCGTCGACCCGGTAAATGAACCGAAAGACGCTTTCATCGTATAGGAAGCGTACATGAATGCTGGATGCCGCGTTGATTCCGCCTTTATCGATGAGCAGATACTGAGAAAGATCAGCCAAGATAATGTCTCCGACGCTTCCCAAAGCCGAACATTGTTCAATCGGAACCACCGGACGGCCGAACAAGGTGCTGTACGGCGAGTCGGAAAGCCCATTGGCAGGCAGGTAAACCGGTACGCCGTTGTCCCCCGTGACCAACCGTAGTGTGTAAAGGAGCGGTTCCACGTCCTGATTGATATACCAGACTGCGTTAGCCCGGCTCCGGCCCCAGCAGCGCGCCCACATCTTGACGATGTTCTCGACATTAATAGTGCCTGCCGCTTGACCGGACTCTTTTTGTACCGCGACCAAAGCGTCGGAGTTCAAGATTCCAAGCGGCTGGCCCGCGCCGTTACCGTTTAGGATGGCGTCATCCATTTTAAAACCGAACTCTTCGGCGAATCCTTGGATCAATACCGACTCCAAAGCGGCGGCGTCCTGCAACAGCTCGTCCGTGGCGTAACAAAGCCCGGTAAGTTTCTTCAGACTTAAGTCCATCACTCGAAACTTAGGCTTTGAGCCGGTCAATTGATCCGCTTCATTCTCCCAGTAAGCTTGAATTCCGCCCCAGCGCGCTCCGTTAGCCCGGCTGGACTCGTCGACTGCGTTGATTTTGAGACCATTAGAGTTGGTCGAAAGCGGAATCCGGCGGCAACGGGATGCTAACAGTCCGGTATCGTAGGCCCGTTTGAGAAGCTCTCCGGCAAAGTCTTGTTGAACCAGGAACCCTCCGTCACTGGGTACGCTCTCGGACAGGCCGGAAGCAGCCCGGGTCGAGAGCCTTGAATCCACCGTCCCGTTGGGACCGGCCGCCCGGTAAACCGCCATCATCTGCTCTCCGAAGCTCCGCCAGATTTTCTGTTCGGGATTCGGGAGGTCTCTGGACGGATTGGGACGGAGCGGTTCCATATCCCGTTCTTCCTCAGTCCTCATCCCCGCAATCTTCTTGGCTGTTTCGATACTCGCGTCCCATTTCCGGATCTCGCCTTCCAGGGTTTTCAACTCCTGATCCTCTTCATCGGTGAGAAACCGGCCTTCACCTGCCACTTTCTCGAGGACAGCATTGGCTTTCACCCAAGCCTCCCGGCGGCGGGCTTCCATTTCCACAAGGTTTTTCAATAAAATCGCTCTCCTTTCAGAACTCTTCAAAATGAGCATGAAAAAAGCACCCGATATTTCGAGCGCTGTTGCCTTAACGGCTATTTAGAAACATTTGTTATGAAACTCTTTTCAATAACTCCATCTTCCTTTGCCAAAGCGGCAACTGCCATCCTTTTTGCTTGAGTAACGCCTGACGTGCCTCTTCCTTATGCCGTTCATAGGATTCTAAAGCGCTCCTGACTCCCACATCCGTTTGGGGATAGGCGGGAAAAGTGACCGGTGACACGTCAAACAGCTTAACTTTGATAAGCTCTCGCACATCAATGCCGTCTTCGGTTCCCCACCGGTCGGAAACAACGATAAAGCCAAAGGACATCTGGCTGATATCGCCCCGGTCGATGGAGACCAGCAAATCTCTGGCCCATTGCGTGTCCGGCGGGATGACCGAGACTTTAAGTCCATCCTCATCTTCGTTTAAGAAAAGCGTACCGGAACGGTTTCTTCCCAGAACATAGTTGGCGTCATGATTAAAAAGAGCCCGGATATCGTCTTCCAGAATCGTCTCTTTAAAGGCGCCGGACAAAACCCGTTCCTTAAACGGAAAGAATCCGCCCAAGGTCTCGCTCCATTGGTTGAATACCGCCGCATGGCCTTCAATCATCCGGACGGTTTTCTCATCCTCCTGATGATCCGTCACCCGCAATTCCTTTAGGTTCATCGTTCGTCGTTCCATTTTGTCCGTCATCGGTTTCACCACCTTTCGCTTTTCCTGCCGCTACAGCCGGAATCATATTGCCGTTGACCAGATAAATATCTCCACCCTGCTTGGCATCAACCGGGTTTAGATCCTCCAATTCCCGGATATCATTGGCTGAGTACCAGCCATTTTGCCGACCGATGGCGTAACCTTCCATCCGGGTCTTGAAATCGCCCCGGAGTAGTCCGTCCACGGTAAACTTAGCGAAGTATTCCATCCGTTCTTCCGGGCGGAGCAGACATTTAGTGATCGCCTGTTCCCAGCGGACCAGCCATGGTCGGATAGTATGGACCACAAATTCAATAGACTGGTGTTCGATATTGGAGAAAGTGGCCCGTTCCAAGTCAGCCACCAGATGCGGCGGTACCCGGAAGATCCGGCAGATTTCATTTAATTGAAACTTCCGGGTCTCCAAAAACTGTGCGTCTTCCGGAGGAATGCCAATCTCGTGATACTTCATCCCCTCTTCCAATACAGCAATTTTGTGCGAGTTTTTAACTCCTTTGTAGACTTCTTCCCAGGATTTTCGGAGCTTTTCCGGGTCTTTAACCACCCCCGGATGCTCCAGTATGCCTCCGGGGCGAGCTCCGTTAGCGAAAAACCGAGCTCCAAACTCCTCGGTGGCCAACGCCAATCCGATAGCTTCCCGGGCCATATGCACCGGCGAATAGCCCTTCATACCGTCGAACCCCAAGCCGGGAATATGGAAGACCTGCTCCCGCCGCAGGGTGACTATATTTCCGTTACCGCTGTATTGGTAGAATACTTCACCGGATTGCAAATCACGATCCACGGTCATCCGGTCAGGATAAAGCGGCCAAAGTTCGATAACCCGGCCGCTTTTTTTGTCCCGGATGATTTGAGCATAAGCATTACCCCATAAAAGCAAATGCCCCATGAGCGTCTCCCGGAAGGTGAAACTGGTCATATCCGGGTTAGGCATATCATGGAGCAATGGATATATGGGATGGTTGAATGCTTTTTCCTTTCCTCGGGAAAGCCGTTTATATACCGGAAGCGGGAGGCTGGCGACTGTTTCAGCTAAGACACGGACACAAGCGTACACTGCCGTAGATTGCATGGCGTTATATTCACTGACTGAGACTCCGGCGTTCACGCCTGCTCCGCAATCGTGATCCAGACCAAGCAACCAGTCCCGAATCCGCTGCCGGAAGGTGTCGTTTCTTCTTTCCAACAGTCGTGATATACCTGGCAACTTCAATGACTCACCACCTTTCAATTGCCATATTTGTATCATCTAACGTGATAAACGTGATATATCTTAAATATTCTTCTTTCAGCAATAAAGATTGCGGTGTATAATAATTAAATAGACTGAAGCAAACCTTTGTTTTATCTTTTCAATCTAAAACAAAGGAATTTAGGTGCGTATAATGTTTGATATAATTGATCTTTCTAATATAGATAAAAAGGTATATCATATCGGTAATCTCGACCAAAAAATTATTTCTTTGTTACAACTTAACGTTATTGAAGGCAAGATACTATTGGATGCCGATCGGCTAAAATATATTGAAAAACATAAAACAGACTTTCCATCTGAAGATGCTTACAAAGCTCATGTAGAAAAAATCCCGGAAATCATTCAAAAACCTGATTATCTGTGTCTGCACCCTGACGGTACTAGTATTAAGTTCTTTAAAAAATTTGACGAAAATATCATTGTCGCCATAAGATTAAGCAAGAAAGATTTATATTGGGTTAAGACTTTTTATCCAATTACAGAAAGTAAGTTTAAAGCTTATATCGATTCAGGAGCTTTAAAAAAATTAGAATAGATTTATTGACGTATTAACAAGATGACGTTATAATTGAATTAACAAATATGCTTGTGCGTATAATATGCAGGAGAGATTATTTGAGGGCAGAACTGGCAGCTGCCGCGCCACGCAAGTGGTACTTTAAAGAGATGTAGGGTACGCCTTCCTACCAATTAATCTCTCACGAATTTAGAAGCTCACCTTTTAGGTGAGTTTTTCTTATAATCTCACCTCATAACACCAAAATCCCTCGAGAATCATAAACCGATCCTCCGCCTTGATGCCTAACCGCCCGGTCCAAGGCCATGATTAAAGCCACCGCCCCGTCAATCCGCTCGCTGGACTTTTCTTTATCTGGCTTGATATTCCCTGCAGGGTCAGTTCTAACATAGATATTGTCCATCATCCAACGCAATACCGGGTGACCGGCATGAGCAATCTTTCCTTCCAAGACCAACTTCATCAATTCTTTGGTTGGTGGGGACATATCCTTAAATCCCTGTCCGAATGGAACCACGGTAAATCCCAATCCCTCCAGGTTCTGAGTCATTTGTACCGCGCCCCAGCGGTCAAAGGCAATCTCTTTAATGTTGTACCGGGTCCCTAATTCTTCAATAAACTTCTCGATGTAGCCGTAATGCACTACATTTCCTTCCGTAGTTATCAGGTGACCCTGTCGTTCCCAAAGGTCGTACTGCACATGATCCCGCCGGACACGCAAGTTGATGTTGTCCTCTGGCATCCAGAAAAACGGCAGGATTTCATATTTTCCTTCTTCTGCTATCGGTGGAAACACCAGTACGAAGGCGGTAATGTCCGTTGTGGAGGAAAGGTCAAGCCCGCCGTAACAGACTCGCCCTTCAAGGTTCTCCGCGTCAACTGGGAATGCACAGGCATCCCACTTCGCCATCGGCATCCAACGTACTGCCTGTTTGACCCACTGGTTGAGCCGAAGCTGCCGGAAGCTGTTTTCCTCAGCGGGATTTTGCTTCGCGCTCTCACAGGCGGCACTCACCTTGTCAAGGCTGACTGTGATGCCGAGAGATGGGTTGACTTTTTGCCATACTTTTGGGTCAGTCCAGTCGTCATCTTCCTTCGCTCCGTAGATCACCGGATAGAAAGTAGGATCGTGTTTTCGGCCCTCAAGGATATCCAGTGCCTTCTGATGTGTTTCATAGCAGATGCTCTGGGTATCGTTCCCCGCTGTGGTAATCAGGAAATACAGTGGCTGCATACGGGCATCACCCGAGCCTTTTGTCATAACATCAAACAGTTTGCGGTTAGGCTGGGTATGCAGTTCATCGAAGACCACTCCATGGATATTAAAACCGTGTTTTGAGTATGCTTCGGCGCTCAATACCTGATAAAAGCTGTTAGTCGGCAGATATACCAGCCGTTTGGTGGAGGCCAACAATTTGACGCGACGGGACAGCGCCGGGCACATCCGTACCATATCGGCGGCTACCTCGAACACGATGGACGCCTGTTGCCGGTCAGCTGCGCATCCGTAAACCTCAGCACGCTCCTCGCCATCGCCGCAGGTGAGCAAGAGCGCGATGGCAGCAGCCAGTTCGCTTTTGCCCATTTTCTTGGGAATCTCCACATACGCCGTGTTAAACTGGCGGTAGCCATTGGGCTTGATGATGCCGAACACATCCCGAACGATTTGCTCCTGCCAGTCGATGAGTTCAAAGGGTTTTCCCGCCCAGGAGCCTTTGGTATGGGAGAGCGCCTCAATAAAAGAGACCGCATAGTCGGCGGCGTCCTTATCGTAATGCGACCCTCCAGCCATGAAGGCGGTCGGCTTATATTTTTTCAGTTTTCGCAAAGGCGCCGCCTCCTCTCATGAAAACGGGTAAAAGTAAAGGGCCTCTGTGGAAGCCCTTTGCTTTTGCTTATATTTTTATTTGGCGTGTCTGCGGAACCGGCGCTTATAACTTCCGCACCACATCCTCCCCATACACAACACCGAGGGTGGAGCCGCTGTCCCAGGAACAAAATATCGTACCGGTGTCGTCCACGAAGTCAACGGTTCCTTGGTCGCCTGGCTGCAGTTTGGAATAGGGGTCATTCATGCGTACCAGTTCCACGCGGGTCCCCGCCGGATATTGTTTTCGAAGCCACTCCACGACCGCTTTCGCCGGAAAATTATTCATCAACCGTTACCTCCGCTGTTTTCAACCGCACACCGTTCTTAAAAGCGCTGTTACCCGATAAGTTCCTGAGCAGGATTTTCCGTGCCGACTTGTACTCGTCGCCCACAAAGCCCAGTCTAATGAGGAACACGCGGAAAGCAAATTTCTCGTTCTCCACGGGTTTCTCCTTGGCGGTCACCCGGTGCTGCTCCTTCGCCGCCGCGCAGAGGGCGCCGATGAAGCGGGAATAGGCTGAAACTTCCTCGGGTTCGATGCCCAAACGGAACCAGGGGAACTTGAGCGTTGTTTCCGTCCGCTCGACAGGGAGCGCGTCGGTGCCGATGGCCTTTTTAATGAGCGCTGCTTTACTAGCGATGAGCCGGTCGAGATTCTCAAGCGCCGTTTCGGTGAAGCCCTCTAGCGGTAGTTCAATCGTCAGCACACCACACCGATCGTCGGATTCGACTCCATCAGGAACGAGACCAAGTTCTCGCAAGCTACCAAGCAGGTTCTGTATGGTAATCTCGTCGGTACGCTCATCCCATGAAAGGGTACCGTCTTTACTGATGGTGATGTTGTTGACCACATAGGCGAAACTCGGTGCTCCTTGGTAGAAAGGTTCACAGCCAATAATTTCTCCGGTTGCCTTGACGAGTGCTTTGCGGGCCGCGCCGGTTACATTGAATTTTACTTCCATTTTTTATAAGCCTCCTTAGCTTCTTGGTGATACCATATATCACTCTGAAGCTGTGGAATAGCAAGTTGTTTATTCGAGTAACGACAGTAATTATTGCATATCGGATTGTGGCAAATCTATAGCACTGAACGCCGTTTTCACGCCGTCGCGAATGAGAAACACATTTTGCGCGTCACCCTTTTGTTGGATAAACCTTTTAACTATAACGTCGCAGAACTTTTCATCAAGCTCAACTGTATAACAGATTCTGTCCGTTTGCTCGCAAGCAATGAGGGTAGATCCTGACCCGCCAAAGGGGTCCAGCACGATGCATCCAGTCATGGACGAGTTGACTATCGGGTAGGCCATCAACGGCACCGGCTTCATCGTGGGGTGGTCAGTGTTCTTCTTGGGCTTATCAAACTCCCAGATGGTGGATTGCTTACGGTCAGAATACCAGGCGTGCTTACCCGTTTTCTTCCAGCCGAAAAGGATCGGCTCATGCTGCCACTGGTAAGGCGAACGTCCCAGCACCAGTGATTGTTTCTTCCAGATGCATGTCCCCGATAGGTAGAAGCCTGCGGCGGAAAACGCCTTCCTGAAATTCAGCCCCTCGGTATCGGCGTGGAACACATAGATACTTGCGTCGTTTGCCATCACCTTTTCTATCAAAGTAAAGGCATCCAAGAGAAACTGATAGAAAGCGTCGTTCGCCAGGTTGTCATTCTTGATTTTCCCGGCCGAACTTTGGTAGTTGACATTGTAAGGCGGATCGGTGACTACGAGGTTCGCTGCCTTGCCCTCCATAAGCAGGTCGAAGGTTTCAGGCTTGGTGCTATCACCACAAACGAGGCGGTGTTTGCCCAATAGCCACAGATCTCCCGGTTTGGTGAGGGTAGGCTTTTGCAATTCGCCATCCACGTCGAAGTCGTCATCCTGAACATCCTCAAGACCACCCATCAGCTTGTTCAGTTCCGCGTCATCGAAGCCGAGGAGGGAGATGTCGAAATCCGCGCCCTGCAAATCGGCAATCTCTACCGAGAGCATCTCAGTATCCCAGCCCGCGTTCAGCGCCAGGCGGTTGTCGGCAAGAATGTACGCCCGCTTCTGGGTTTCGGTTAGGTGTTCGACGAACACGCAGGGGACCTCGGTGATGCCTTCCTCTTTAGCGGCAACGACGCGCCCGTGCCCGGCGATGATATTCAGATCTTTATCCACGATGACCGGGTTGACAAATCCGAACTCGCGCAAGGATGCCCGCAGTTGGAGTATCTGCTCTTTACTGTGGGTCCGGGCGTTTCTGGCATACGGCACCAGCTTATCAATATTTACTTTTTCTAATCGTTCAGTTGAATTCACAATCTTCTACCGTCCTCTCCTTCCTGAAAGCAGAGCTTCCATAATATCGTCCTGCGGATTTCCAATGAAAGCCGTGGTACAGTTTTGCTTGACTATGTCAAAAATCTCATACCAGAGCAGGTTGGCCTGTTTTTGAAACGACTGGCTCATTTGCACGAACGGACTGGCAATCGCTCCACCCGTTGTTGGGTGCTTACCTAAAAGGCCATAAGTGCTTATTGCTTCTTCACATTGGATGTATCGTGTAAACGACTGCGCATAAGCTTCGACGAGTCTGGGATTTACGAATTTTTCACAGCCACGTTCCTTGAGCCATTTCCATGTTTCTATAAAAAGAGCATCAGCGCCCAGTGGTCTGCCATCCTTTTGCCGTGCGCTGAGGTATTCGCTCGGTGTTGGCATATCTTCACCATTCAAGTCTGCCGTGTCGTCCAGTTCGCTTGCTTCGAGCATAGACTCTGGTTTAAATTCTGGCGCCTCCAAAATCCGTGCGGCTTTACCTGCTGCGATCTTTTCCGCAAGAGGTTGTGGTTTGTCCCCGGCGCGCACGCGGCGCCCACCTCTATTTGTACCGTCTTTTGCCACGTGCCTTCACCTCCTTGCTGTGGCAGGGTTTAATACCCCGTTTGAACCTGAATTTTTTCGCGCGTGACCCCACGCCCGTTGCACGCTAAAAAAGTCACAGAGATTTTGACCGCCCCTTCCTGTTCCATCTTCCACCTTCTCGTGCGGTGATCTCAGAGTGACAGGAAGTACACAAGGACATAAGATTACTCGTTTCATTTGTCCCACCACAAGACAATGGTTTGATGTGGTGTACTTCTTCGGCAGGTGTAATCCGACCTTGTTCCTCGCAACGCTCGCAGAGAGGGTGCTCTGCTATGTATCTGTCTCGGATGCGTTTCCATGTTCGGTTGTACCGTTTCCTCACAGCAGGATCGCGGTCATAGCGTTCATAACGTCTGGCTTCCTGCTTGGCATGTTCGTCGCAGAA
>Ga0134101_1000873_pt1 | contig 28555 bp, 19 predicted proteins | sample 12_3_2metaG_FD_94446 | JGI IMG/M metagenome (GOLD analysis project Ga0134101, IMG submission 94446) | Switchgrass degrading microbial communities from high solid loading bioreactors in New Hampshire, USA - 12_48_3.3_201_A2 metaG | ecosystem: Engineered > Bioreactor > Semi-continuous > Anaerobic...
GCTATTTTATGTCTACCTCACCTAGGTGGTCTTGTTGTCATGCGTTTCATTAACGTCAGGAGCCTAAAAAAATTTCTCAAAATTTTTATTATAAACTCTTGACTTTAATTAGCTGGTCTTTCGTTTATATTTATATTGTATCACTAAGTTTCAATTCCTTATAGGTAGAATCGGTACTTGTTTCAAGGTCAATATCAGCCTGTGCTACTTCTAGTTTCAATTCCTTATAGGTAGAATCGGTACGAGAAATATATTCTATTAGGTTTGATGGTGAAGAAAGTTTCAATTCCTTATAGGTAGAATCGGTACGAAGATATTGAGAATATAATTGCTGATTATTATCAAAGTTTCAATTCCTTATAGGTAGAATCGGTACCACTATATTCTTTCCCTTCATAATTCCATCTCACATGTTTCAATTCCTTATAGGTAGAATCGGTACTTTCCAATGTGATATATTATTTGTTCAGTTTCAGTGGTTTCAATTCCTTATAGGTAGAATCGGTACACTATATACGATTCGTGGACCCTTCTTCTGATTCAAAGTTTCAATTCCTTATAGGTAGAATCGGTACGTTGATTATTTGTTAAACATGATTACAATGGGTATCGGTTTCAATTCCTTATAGGTAGAATCGGTACTGGCTGGCATATGAACTTATAGAAACAAGCGAGCCATGTTTCAATTCCTTATAGGTAGAATCGGTACATAACAGCAATGCGTTTATATTTGCAGACGATATAGGTTTCAATTCCTTATAGGTAGAATCGGTACATGAAATTAGCGAAAAAGATTTGTTGAAGGAATTTAGGTTTCAATTCCTTATAGGTAGAATCGGTACATACTAAAGATATTAAAACGACAAAAGATTGATGTGTTTCAATTCCTTATAGGTAGAATCGGTACCCATTTGCCACCTACCAATCCATTCCTTCGGCATCGTTTCAATTCCTTATAGGTAGAATCGGTACAAAATTGAAGCAGGCCTATATTTACTACCTGATGCCTGTTTCAATTCCTTATAGGTAGAATCGGTACAATTGCTTCTGCTTCTTCTATTGTATGAAGCTCATTGGTTTCAATTCCTTATAGGTAGAATCGGTACCTCCTCTATAAATATAGTCCATGTCTATATGTCCATGTTTCAATTCCTTATAGGTAGAATCGGTACATTCGACGCCAAAAAGAATTATCCTTCTTTTTTTGGTTTCAATTCCTTATAGGTAGAATCGGTACAACCATAGTCAAAATCACTGCCATCATCCGTTGGTGGTTTCAATTCCTTATAGGTAGAATCGGTACATATTTTAGAAGGTTATTCCTTGACTGAAATTAGGTTTCAATTCCTTATAGGTAGAATCGGTACTCATTGACTCAAGTTTGAGTGTATCTCCGATGCATTGTTTCAATTCCTTATAGGTAGAATCGGTACCCATACCTATTACTTTATCTGTATAATCTTCCGAATCTGGGTTTCAATTCCTTATAGGTAGAATCGGTACCCGTTAAAACCCGCATAATTAATAGGTTTTTCTGAAAACAAAGCAATGGAAAAAAATTATAAATAAATATATGACATTTCAATAAAACCTTTATATTGAAGAATTATAAAACTAATACTCTTTCTGTCGATGTCCCAGGATTTTTACACTATCTATGGTCGACAGTTAATAAAATACTGACGGTTTATTCTTTTCAAAGCCGACAATTTCCTTCTTTGAATACTTTGTGTTATTAAAAGTATATATTATTATAGAGTCTTCATTTTTATCCATCTTTTTAATAAGCTCAATTTTCAATTTCTTTAAATTTCCTTCTGTAATTTCACCTTCAAAAACAGAGTTTTGAACCCACGTTAAGTATTTTCTGCATATTTTTAATGCTTTTGATACTCTTTTCTCTCCAAAATCATAGACTAATATAACAAACATATTCTATCACATCCTTTACCAATCAGCAATAAATGGTGAATATACTTCTCCCTCTGTGATATGTTTTTGCAGTTTGTATAATTCAAGACGTATAAGCCTCTTATAACTCACGCGATTTTCTAATTTTGAATGTTTTATGGTAGTTTCTAATTTTTCATTAAATTCTTTTATATATTTCATTCTGCTATCTTCTTTTAAAATAATTCCACCCAAATTGTTATCAAAATCTTTTTTAGTAATAATTTTTTTATTAATCACTGAAAATATGACCCTGTCAACAAGAATAGGTTTAAAAATTTCAGCGACATCCAAATTCAAAGTAAATCTTCTGTCATTAGTACTATGCAAATATCCTATACGAGGATCAAGCTGAGTCTGGTAAATCTGTGAAAGAGTTATAGTATACAGCAAAGAATTTCCAAAACTTATAAGAGAATTAATTCTGTCTTTGGGTGGCCGCTTTGAACGACTGGTAAAAACAAAATCCTTATTATTTATAATTTTATTAAAGCACGTATAATACTGCTGCCTTACATTTCCTTCTATTGCCATAATCTTTTCAATGGTATCCTGCTGATGTAAAGTAATTAATAAATCATTGATTTGTTCTATGTCCTGCTGTAAATCAATATCTCTTCTATTATAATATTTTAGTACCTGAATAATATTTTTTATAGCACCTTCTATAAAAATTTTTGCTAAATCCAAACGTTTCGCATAATCTAAATAAAACTCGCTTTGTCTTAATACCACGAATCCGGAATTAAGATGTTCTCTTGGATAAAAGCTTCCAATATAATAATCGTAATAATTATAGAAATGAAGGATTATTTCACTTTTGCATAAAAACTCCAATAAGCTTTTATTGACATCACATTCCCCGAAAATATAAATGCTTTCAACATCATTTACAGGTATGTATTTTTTTCCTTGCTCTCCTTCAAACAAAAGAGTATCGTTTTTTCTTGACAATCTTCCGCTGCTAAAAATAAAAATGTCCTTTTTCATAAGCAACTCCTCTTTTTTACGAAAAACAATATTCTCGATATCCGCATTTATGACAATATTTACATTTTTGAACTTTAGGAGGAATATCGCTTTGAATTAGCTTTTCAATATCATTGGACATGATATTTAGGCTCTCCATTGTTTCTTCATTTAACACTATTTGAACTCTTTTTCTTTCTTCTGGATACAACAAAACACCTTCAGCTTTTATACCTGCATTTTTCAACACTGTAAGATAATATGCCAATTGCCATTTTGAAGCCTCTTCATACCTTGACGTTTTTTTTGTCTCACCAATAACAAGTTTATCTTTTGTATTTAATATTACGTCAAATTTCACATTTCCAAATAATATTTCTTTTTTATTCCGTTTATAAGTTTCTTCATGAAGGAATCTTCCAAAATCAATATTATCATCCTGCTGATCCGGTACAATATTTCTTGACATTAGCCAAACTTCTCTTTTACATATATTGTAATACCAAATTAACGTACCGTTTACCTGCATAACATTCACCAGCTTTAAAACATTAGTGCTTCCTGATTATCCACTATAAATCCTGTTTCATTGTAATAATCAGAAACATTCTCCCTGGGGACGATAAAGAAATCTAAATCAATATCATAAATATCTTTAAAGTACCATGGTTTATGCTTGATAAGTTTATTCACCCTAATATCTACGGTGTAGTTACTTATCTTATTAAACAACTGCTTTAATTCTGCTTTGGTATCAAAATCAAATTTTCTTTCCTTTATTAAAGTACAATATTGGCTAATAAGATTAGTTATTCTATCATCTTTTTCTATAATTACACTTCTGACATTCTTATCATCTATTAAATGGAACTTTGAAATTTCTGCATAATCTAAATTTTTAATTGCTTCATATATTTCCGTGTCATAAGATTGGTCCTCATCCAGTAAAATCCTGTAATATTTACTGACCAAATCGCGATACTTATTTTCAGGTATTTCATCCGTCAATAACTCTTTTGTCTTATCTAATTTGTAAATACTATATATGAGCTTACTGTTTTCTGTTTCAAAAACATACAAAGGACAATGTTTCCCCTTATTGCCGGATCGATTAATACGCCCTGCCACTTGAATGATGGATTCCAACTGCGCCAAATCACGATAACCTATGTCAAAGTCCAAATCTACTCCTGCTTCAATGGTTTGAGTTGAAACCATCACGAACGGAATCTTATTTTTTAACAGTTCTTTTGCTTCTTCTATAACAGCCTTTCTATCAACATTAATTAGATTGGTGGATAAATATAATGTCCGGTATTTGTCTTTCAATAAATGATATATTTCAATACTTTGAGAAATTGTATTTATCACTACCAAAGCGGATTGATTATCCTTTTTGGTTTGAGAAATCAATTCCACCAAACTTTCGCTGTCTTGTACCTTGTCCATCACCGGAATAATTTTCGTTCTTTCCAAATCTTCATAATATACATGGTTATCTTCTAAAAGCTCAATAGACGACATTTTGTCGTTCCCTAAAATCAAATTTGCATAAGACACAATCTCAGGTTGAGTAGCCGTCATTAAAATGAACCAGGCTCCATAATACTCTGAAATCCTTTTAATAACCGTTCCCAACAAAGGATAATATTTTGCAGGAAGAGCCTGAATTTCATCTAAAATAATAATACTTCCGCTTAATTTATTGACTTTTAATATCCGGCTGTTTTGAGAAGACAATATCGATTCAAAAAACTGAACAAACGTTGTAATAATTACATGATCCTCCCATGCATTGGTCAACAAAAGTCTATCTTTTAAAGGAATATCCTTGTTTCCCTCATATTCACTGGCACTATATTGCACCAACACATCCCCGAAGATACCTTTATAATCATCCTTGGTTTGCTCCAAAATATTAATGAAGGGTAACGCCGTTATAAATCTGGGACTGCACCCATAAATTTTTTTGATTCTTTTTGCAAGCAGCAATGCCGCACATATACTTGTCAAAGTTTTCCCGGTTCCTGTAGGTGCGGTTAACGTAAAAATACGATTGTTCTTTATTTCTTCATCAGTAAGGCTGTTAATTTTTTGTAAAACAGAATGTTTAATTTTTTCTCTTTTTTCATTCATTGAATCTTTTTGTTTTGTACTCTTTGTATGAAGATAACTTTCTACATCCGATAACTCAGTAAGGTTATCGGATGTAGAAACAGAAAGATGAGCAGAATCCAGTTTATCCGCCCATATTAATTTGGAAAATATATATTGTGCTATAAAAAACCATTTATCCGAACGATTTCTTTTCCTTGTCAGATTTGATTTTGTTTTTGTAAATTCAATAATATCTTCAATCTGAAAATCATATTTTTTCAGGCCCTTGCAAGTAAAATTTTCTTTTTCAATATTTTGAACAAAGTCTTTGTACTGTTTTGCAAGCCTTGTTAATTCTTGTCCTTCATCCATTATGTCAATCGACATATCCCCATGATGCTTTGCGATTGCCGTAAATGCCAAATACGGTATCGCATCATCCGTTTCAAACATATAGCAGAATATGGCTGCGGAAATCAAGGAATGATTTTTTTCATCCCCGCCTTTACCTGTCATCAAATAATTCTGAAAAGCCGACATACCTTTGCCAATATCATGGTACAGCCCTGTAAGATATAAAATTTCAGATAAATAGTCTTTACCATAGCCTTTAAAGTTTAATAAATCTAAATCATTTACCATTTGATTGGCAACATTTTCCATATGTTCCATAAGAAACTGACCCTCATTAACGGTTTTATCAAAATGTGCATACAACATAAGCATTACTCCACAAAAAGGATATTTTTATCTTCCGTTTTATAATAATGAATATTGTCCTTCAACTGCACCCAAATGGGTTCATTTGTGGTATTAATAATAATATCTTTTTTTGAATCTTCCGTTATTAACCGATTTTTATCGAATTCGGTAAATGTTTCTTCTTTCAATATGGATAAATTTTGCCCTTCATGAATCTCTATTTTTTCAATATAATCTTTAACAATTACACTGTTGATTCCTATGGCATGACTTTTATATGTAGCTTGTGTCAATTGAATTATTCTTCCGTCGCTAATCCATCCTAAACATTGAGCACTGCCCAAATAAGTACAGATTCCCCTACTATAATAATAATTTTCTCCCAAACAGATACACTTTCGTAAATCATTCAAGACATCTGCATCCTTATGCCAAAATATGATTCGATATTGAACTAGCCCTGTCCTTATGTCAACAGGAATGACAAATTCGGTATTGTTCTGCGTTCTGTTTTTTCCAAAACCATTTAAGTCATTTAAACATTCAACTTTCAGCAAATTCATTGTTTGGGTTGTTTTTTTTAAGGGTGTTTCAATGATAATGCTGACCTTGCATTTTTCATTTGCAAACCAATCATAATAACTGTCTCTTTCAAATCCCAACAAACCTGCGATAATTCCCTTAATTGTCGTAACAGGCGGAACCATATAGGACAAAGCAGTTGAATTGCTGTAATATTTGCGAAAATGTGCCATCTTTCCGTTTAGGCAAAAAGAAATGCATTCCATTTATTTCACCGCCTTATTTCTTATAGTTTTCTATAGGCTCCAGTAAATTCATTTCTTTTCCGTCCGGAAGATTATTAAAATTGGCTGCAAGCGAGTTCTTCCACAATACCACATCGTCTATGTAACCCTTTGCTTTCAAACGGTCTATCATTTCACATAACGGTGAAAAATCAACGGATATATCATTTAAACTGCGAATTGCACTTTCCTTCAAAAGTTCTGCCTTTATAAAACGTCTTAAATCACCTATATAACCGTCAAAATCTTCCTTATAAATTACTTCAAGATATAAAAGGGGCTGCTGACCTTGTTTGCTGTGCGTTAAATTATTCATCATCGATTGAACCAATGCTTTTACAAAAATATCTTTATCTTTTGCTGTCAATTTTGTCTTTTGTGCCGCAAATTTATTGACGGCTCCGCTATGAGCAACCAACGCATAATGGGCTTTGTACATTTTCCCGAAAGTAGAATTATCCTCATTCATGATTGTTACAATGGAACTTGATTTAATGATATCAACAGGGTTCAATGAATATCCCCAAGTCATTTGAATCGGTCCGGTAAAAGTTTTTGTTATACCACCCACCGCCATAGCACTGCCAAACATGCGAATATCAATCATGTTATCCAAAATAGCATTAATCTTCTCTTCAATAGACGATTTTTCCGTAAGTCCGTATTTTTTCATTACTTCTTCAAACATCTTGTCCATCGTCACTTTAGTATCATTTAAAGTTCCTACAAATATGGGATATCCTTTCTGCTGCAAAAAATCACGAATATCACGTTTTCTTCTTACATCACTTACCAATAAAGTTTTCGTTTCCACATCCATACGAGGTCTATTCTCCTGGTCAGGATCACCGTTAGGATTCGTATTCACAGCATCAAACATAAACAGAAAATCACTGTTATTCTTAATCATTTTTTTCTTCCTCCTTATTTTCCAAGTTGTTTTCTCCTTTATATACATTTACACCAAAAGCATAACCGGACATGATAAAGAATACGTTTTCTTTTTCACTGAAAAGCTTTGTTTTTTCTAAATTGCCCATATTCAGATGGAACTGTTTCTCAATCTGTTCGCATATCCATATATTCAGATGCTTTTTATATTGTCTGACTTTTTCCAGTGCATCCAGATAAAGTGTTATTACATCCGTATTAGACATTCCTCCATAAGAAATCTTATCAAGTATCGGCTTATCCTTATGGCCCTGCTTGTATTGAGCATATGCTATCTTATTGAGTAAAAAGCCCAGATAAAATAATCCTTTTGCTTCCCTGGAAAATCCATGTGTATTGGTAAATTCTTCACACTTTCGGATTTCATCACATAGATCTTCAGGAATTATTTTGTTCTCTTCCACATGAAAAACCTCCTTATCCAAAATTTTTAACTCTTGCAATATTTGAAATAATGCCATATACGACATCATAATCTGCCTGATAAATACATCCTTGCCATATTCCTTAGTCGATAAGTAAACCAGATTATATAAATTTTTGTAATTTCGAACCTGCGATGAATTGAACTGGCGAATTCCTCTTTCCAAAGCTTCCGTTGCTAAATCAAAAATAAAATTGCGTTCGACCATTCCGCCTTTCATAATAGCGCTGTATAAATCCAAAACTCTTTGAATATTAAGCTGCTTCCCATCCTTTGAAACAGAAACAGGAACAATTGTATAGATATGACCTAAGGTAAAATGAAGCAATAATTCTCCATAAGTACGCCGAACGTTTTCAAAAACACTTTTTATATAATCAAAACGAATATTTGAAATATCCTCTATTGTTTTTTTAATAGCACATGATTTCCCGTCTGTCTTATAAAAAATCATATTGAACTGATAAACCAGAACATTTTGACTCTTTTCCAATTCTTTTTTAAAGCTTTCAACCCACTCTTTCGTATCTTTTGGATTAAAAACCACATCAATTCCCTGTTTTAACTCATCAATATATTCAATATCAATGGCATGATCAATTCCTTCAAATAAAAGGACACAATCTTCATTAGCAATTCTTAGCTTAAAATCATTCATTACACGTTTTTCACCAAACAAAAACTTCTCATAACAACTTTTACATATGCCATAATTGCTTTGATGCCCTTTTCTATCAAATAACGGTGCGTAATTGACTGTCGTAGTAACAAAAACTTTACCTATACTGCTCTTACTAAATTTTGAACTATACTCTTTAGTATTTATATCATTCTTTTTTAAACCACATATATGACAAATGCCCTGAGTTCCTTCATTTTTGCCCTGCATGCTTTGTTCTATTGCATTAATATATTCCATATGGGTTGAAATTACTATTTTTTTATTATTCTTTATAACTCTTGGGATAATTAATACAAATTTAGAATTTGGACTATCATCAATACACATACTAATAAATTTTTCCGGAGTAATTCTATCATTTTTGAAATAAAGAGCTTTCTTCCCGCTTTTATCTTCTTTTAGGCAAACAGGTTCACTTTCCTTAATCGAAGAATATTGAATATACTGAAAATTGATACCGTTTTCATCAAACATTTCATTTTCAAAACATTCATTTAATAATTTTTTTAATTCACCATCTTCTAAAAAATCTAATACATTCTTCATTACACCGCTTGGTCTTCCTGTCCAATAATTCATCAAACTTCCGACATCTCGTACAACAAAAACCTGTTTAGCGGCAGCCGGATTATTGCCAAAATAATTATACTTTTCTTCACTTTGATTACCATACGGAATAACATGAAATTCTATCGCTTTTTTATCTAAATTAAAATCCATAAATACATTAAACAAGTTTTTTGTTTCATCATTTTTTTTAATCGGTACTTGCTTAATCAGAGTGCTTAAAAGTGATGAACTTTCACTTTGACTGTCGCTGTACCTTACCATCATTTGCGGAATATCCATTCATTTCACCTCTTTCAATATCATTCCAAAACCCTGACTGTTTTTGGAACCTAATCCGGTAGAAAAGGCTAAATCCATAAGCTCTTTAGAACCGGATATTTCAAAATTCCCCATATGTCCTTTTATAATAAAATTTTTATATTTTACAATCTTTTCAGTAGTATTGATAGGTGTAATAAAAAAATTATCATTTTGGGGCCACTGTCCATATAAGGCCTGATACTTTTTGATTAAATTTTTCCGAATCAATTCACCAAACTCTTTTTCTTTTGGAGTATAATAATAAGTTTTCTTTTTCCCATCCAAGCCAAATAATGTACTGTAAACAGTAATGGGGGACATGGTTTTGACAACTTCTCGTTCTTCGAAAATTTGTGAGATAATTGAAACATTTGATATCATGGCCGTATTGTTTCCGATTGCGACAACAGATTGGTTGATAATAGAATTGAATATATGTTGAAAAAACTCATTATTAATCGAACAAACATAAAAATTTATTTCCTTGGAAAAAATAAATTCTTTTTTTACAGAATTTATGTGAAGAGGCTTTTCTAAAATATTGGAAAATGAAAAAAGCTTATAACTTCTTGAACCAATACGATAACCTGTATTATGAAGAAATTCTGCATAAGATTTCTCATTAATCCATTTATATAACATGCTCTGAATATAATACTGATATCCAAACGGGAGTGTGATTTTACCTTCGGAAGTCAGCTTAATTTTACATAACACGGGGATATCGCCCTCCTTTCCATGCAATAACAAATCTCCAATCATGAATTAACATAGAAAGAGTTGCCTGATTGAAGATGCTATTCTTTGTTTAGCCTATATTATTCGACATGAATATCCTAAATTTTACTTTATATGTATATTATCACTTTATATGAATAATGTCAATAAAACAGTATAGAGGCAACCTTATATGATTGCCCCTATTCTTCACCCATTATAACTTCAACCGTATGCTCAACTTTATCGTCATACAGCTGTATTATTTTTGAAGGTACAATTGTGTTATCCAGTATTACGCTTTTTACTCCCCGGTTAATTCCATTCGGGTTCTTCACGGTTATTGTATATTTTGTTTCCATATATCTGTATTCGATTGTGTACTCCGCCCATTTTTTCGGAATACACGGCTCTATGGTTAATTTATCCCCCTGTTTTTTCAAGCCCAGAATGTATTCTATGCCAACCCTGTACATCCAGCCTGCCGTACCCGTATACCATGTCCAGCCACCTCTGCCTGTGTGGGGATGTACGGCATACACATCCGCCGCCATTACATATGGCTCCACCTTATAACGAGCGGCCTCAATTCTGGTCCTCGCGTGATTAATCGGATTGATCATATTGTAAAGCTCCCAGGCTTTATCTCCGTCACCCATCATGGCAAAGGCAAGTATTACCCACACCGCAGCATGTGTATACTGACCGCCGTTTTCTCTCACACCGGGCACATATCCCTTGATATATCCCGGCTTCAAATCCCCTTTATCAAACGGCGGTGTAAGCAGCATTATCAATCCTTCATCACGCTTTATCAGATAGTGCTCCAATGCTTTCATTGCTTCTTTTGCACGTGACTCTTTGGCCGCACCGGAAATAACGGCCCAGGCCTGTGCAATGGCATCAATTTTACATTCACTGTTTTGGGCTGAACCCAGCGGAGTTCCGTCATCAAAGTAAGCTCTGCGGTACCAGCTTCCATCCCATGCATTTTTTTCTATATTGCTTACCATTTCTTCAGCCAGCTTTTTATACTGCTGTGCTCTTTCAAGGTCACCCCGTGCTTCACATATAGGAATGAATCTGACTAAGGTAGTGTACAGGAACCAACCCAGCCATACACTTTCACCTCTTCCCTTGTTGCCTACGGTACTCATTCCGTCATTCCAGTCACCTGAACCCATTAACGGTATTCCATGCTCTCCGAATTTCAACACCCATTCAAGCGCCCTGATGCAGTGCTCATAGACGGACGATTTTTCCTGCGATACACGAGGTATGTTATATCGCTCGTCTTCATTTTCACCCAACAATTCATCCTCCAGATACCCAATTTCAACATCTAAAATGCTCCAATCCTGTGATTTCTCGATATAATCAGCGGTGACAAACGGCAACCATACCAAATCATCGGAAAATTTAGTACGTATCCCTTTGTCTCCTCCGTTTTCTTTTTCCGCAGCAGAATGCCACCAGTGCTGCACATCACCTTCTATAAATTGATGGGCTGCATGTCTTAATATTTGACTATAAGTTAGCTGAGGCAGCACATATACCACTGACATTGCGTCCTGCAGCTGATCCCTGAAGCCATATGCTCCTCCGGATTGATAAAATGCCGACCTTGCCCAGATTCTGCAGCATATGGTCTGATAAAGCAGCCACCCGTTTAACAGCAAATCCATGGAAGTATCCGGTGTTTTTACTTTTATTACTCCCAATGTATCCTCCCAGAAATTCTTAACCTCATTGAGTGCTCTTTCTGCTTCGTTGATATTGCGATACTTTTTACAAATGGTTGTTACCTCTGCTAAGTCTTCACTTTGGCCAAGCAAAAAGACAAGCTTTTTCTCTTCTCCGGAATCCATACTAAACTTCACCTGTATTGCTGCACAAGGGTCATATCCTGCACCTATATTGTTTGACAGCTCATGATATTTTTTTAATCCTTCAGGTGTCTCCAAGGAATTTATATATCCCATGAATTCTCTTCTGTTGCCTGTATAGGTTCGCTGTTCTTCGGACGAATCTACGAATAATACCCTTCGTGGATAATCCGAATTGAATTTATTTTCCGCCAGGAGAATCCCCATATCTTCATGCACACCGGTTACAATGTATGGTGCGGTGTTATTCTCACTTACTCCCATTACCGGTCGTATATAGTAAGTTGCAGATAATTCCCTCTTAACACCGGATTCATTTTTCAACCTCAAAATGCTAATTTTCACGGTCTCCTGCTTTGGTACAAATACCGTCAGTTCCTGATGAATGCCATGACTGCTATGCTCATAAACCGTATAGCCGAATCCATGCCTGATTCTGTACATCTCCTCTTCCCTTATAGGAAGAGATGTAACAGTCCATATTTCTCCGGTGACTTCATCCCTGATATACAAGACTTCTCCCGGCCGATCACTTACAGGATCGTTAGACCACGGTGTCAGCTTATTCTCACGGCTGTTTTCAGACCATACATATCCTCCTCCGGATTCTGTTGCAAGGAATCCAAACCTGTGGTTTGATATGACATTAATCCAGGGTGCAGGTGTACGCTCGTCTTTTTCAAGCTGTATGATATACTCCCTGGAAGCAGGGTTGAAGCCTCCCCAACCATTGTCATATAGTAAACCCTCCATAGATTTCAGGCCGGAGCTGTATAAATGCTGCTGATCACTCCATATCTTTATACCGTCTTGTGCTTCTTTTTTATCATTCTGTTGTATTTGGTCGGACAGCTTCCCTCCGCTGCCTGTTAAAACAATTCTTGCAACAGTAAAGAATAAATTTCTGTCTTCTTGCGGCATTGTTTTGCCGGCACGTAAAAATACACCTCCCGGCTTGTCCTGTAGCTCACGGGCATGGCTGACGGATATGATGTCCCTTATCATATCTTTTAAAGGCTGCGTATAGCTTCCCTCATCTTCATGAATAATAACCAAATCAATGGTAAGCCCTTTCATTCTCCAATACTCATGAGCTTTTAACAGTTGCCGCACAATATCTGTTTCATCGATACTGCCAATGCTCAGAAGTACAATAGGGTTATCCCCCGATATGCCATATGCCCATAATCCAGGCTGACCTTTTGTATTTGCAGCAATGAAATCTTTCCTCTGCCTGCGTATAGGACTTGTAAAGATAATATGAGGAAGCAGCTTCTGAAAATCTTCTTCTTCACTGGCCTTAAGTCCGAGATACCTTGCTTCCACCCGACTCCGTGTCCATGCAAGTTCAAATGCACGTGCTGCAGAGCCGGAACTGGAGTATTTTTCTGCCAGTCTGACGGATTCTTCCCTGCTCCCACACACTCCCGTGGTATAAACAATATTTACTATCTTTCCCGGCTCAATGCTTACACGGCATCTTAAACTCATTATAGGATCCAGAACAGAGCCAACCAAATTGGATAAAGGTGCATTTACCATCATTGCAGCCGGATCAACCAGATTACGGTTTCTTCCGATAAATTTTGCACGATCGGTTTCATATTGTATGGGACCGGTCATCTCACCTTCTACCGCCAGCAAATGAATAGCCCAAAGGGTTTCTTTTCCTTCTTCTCTTGGCCTTCTGTGTGCAACCAGACAATTATATTCCGGTAAAAATTCCGTTCTGACAAAAAGGTTGCTGAATGCCGGATGCGCCAAATCCGCAGATTGTTCGGTCAAAACCACTTCAAAATAGCTTGTTATCTCTACTACCCTTACATGATTGCTGCGGTTGGTCAGGGATATTTTTCTTAATTCCACATTATCCTCCGGTGATACGATAATCTGTGTATGGGTTTCAATATTTCCATCCTTTCTCAAATACTCGGCCTTATCCGGCGAAAATATAACCTTATAATACTCCGGCTCATCATAATACGGAGCATAGGTAGCGCTCCAACCATTATTTGAATTAATGTTTCTAATATAAAAGAATGTGCCGTAATCAGCATAAGCATTGTCATCACGCCATCTTGATACGGCCTTGTTCCCGCAGCGGCTGTATCCTGCACCGGTCTCTGTAAGCATGACTGAATAGCTTCCGTTGGACAATATATGAACCTGCGGCAATGGCGTATCGGGTACCTTGTCAAATACTCTTACAACTTCATCATATGCAACATCAAGAGATTTCAATGGCTCTACCTTTTCCTTGAACTCCTTGGTCAATATTACTCTTGTAGGCACTCTTTCCTGCAACAGAAGTTCAGCCGACTTAATGACCGGATCTGAATGAAAACGCTCCTGCATAACATTATCATTCATAAAATTATCCAGCGCCATGATGCTCATACCCTGATGATGAACCATATAGCTCTTGACTATGCTGCTTTTTTCATTATTGGTTAATCTTTCAGGTGTATAGTCAATTGCTTCATAAAACCCATAGTCTCCTTCCAGGCCTTCTTCCTTCAGTATCCTAATATTTTCAACAGCACTATCCGGGTCTACGGGTAACGCCAGTACGGTTGCATAAGGGGCAACCACCATGTCGTGGATAAGACCTCTTTTAAGTCCCAGTTCAGGAACACCAAATGCTTTATACTGGTAATTCAGATACATATCAAATGCACTATATCCCGACTCCGATGTTCCCCAGGGTACTTTTCTCAACGCACCATACCTTTTCTGGCTGCGTACAACAAACCAATAGGTTTCATCCAGCAAAGTATTTTTATAATTTTTCATAATCAGCAACGGCATCATGTATTCAAACATGGTTCCTGTCCAGGAAACCAGTCCCTTATAACCATCAACCATGGTAAGACTGCGCCCCAGTCTTTGCCAGTGCTTCTGACTTATTTCTCCTCTTGCAATAGCAATATAACTGGTCTGACGTGCTTCTGAGGCAAGCAAATCGTAATATGAATTGGTCAATTTATCTTCTTCAATATTATATCCGATAGAAAACAGCTGGCGTTCATGGTCATATAAAGGCGCAAAATGAGTATTATCAATAATCCTTTGTATTCTGTCCGTAAGCTGTTTTGCATGATACAAAGCACTAACTACATTAACAAATGCTGCTTCCAGTGCACTGCATAGCTCTGTAATCCATTGCTCTACTTTATTTGAGTCATCATTTTTCTTTTTTGTGCTTTCAACATTTGATATTATTCGTTTTAGTTCTTTAATTGCTTCAGGATAGGCTTTGTTTAAACCTGAAACAGAAATTCTTTCTTCTAACTCTGCTATGATTTTTCTTATTTGTGTCGATAATTTTGCATAGTGCCCATTTTCTTTTTTCAATGCTTCCGGCATTTGCTCCAAAAGCCTTACCCACGGTATAAACTCATCAATTTCCTTGCTTGCCTGCTCAACAAAATACTCCAGCTTTTTCTTCCAGATAAAACCCTGCCGTTCATTTTCATACCCGGAATCATTGTCCAATACCATGCCAATCGCCCTGCTCCAACTCAAGAGGGAAGGCTTGCCAAACTCTATTATTTGATGAATAATCTTCATATTGATTTCCAGGCTTTCATTTTCTTCTTTCGCCAGAACAGCCGTGTCCTCCAGCCCATATACTCTTGCCGCATCAATTAAGGGCTTATTGATATAATCCTTCAACCCCTGATTAAGAGTTATCAAATAACCAATAAAATTTCCACTGTCTACGGTAGATACATATAACGGTCTTAATATCCTTAATGTCCTGGTATCATACCAGTTGTACAAATGTCCTCTCCATTTATCCATCTTTTCAATGGTTGTAACGGTTTTGTCAATACGCTCAAACAGCTCAGGAGTTCCAATATAACCAAAATCCCTTGCCGCCAGGGTAGATATAAGCAGCATTCCAATATTGGTTGGAGACGTTCTGTGGGCTATGCCGTTTGGCGGGTCCTCCTGATAATTATCGGGTGGCAGATAGTTTTCCTCCTCCGTGGCAAAGTCTTCAAAATATCTCCAGGTCTTGCGTGCAAGCCTGCGCAATTCCATTCTGTCCTTGTCGGATAACATATACTTTTGGTCTTGTATTTCAATGCTTATATAATGTGCCAGAAAAGGAGCCATTACCCATACCATCAGCACTGCCATGGATACAGCCCAAAGAGCCGGTTTTGCATATATAGTCAGTATTAGCAGCACAAAGCCTGCTACAGGTGAAAACCACATTCTTCTTACAAAACTCAGGATATCATTTTTTAATTTCTTTTCCGTATCTGCAGCCGTAATCCATTCCAGCATGTTTTTATGAGTTATCAGCACTCTTATAAGGGTTCTGATGATTGCATCCATCATCATATAAGCATGATAAGGTAAAAATGCAAGTTGAATTCCTACCTGATACACAATTCCTTTTAATCCGAATATAATTGTGGCATGACGTTTTTGCATACAGTAGCGATAATGCCGGCAAATTATCGCATCAATCATTCCCGACACAAGAGGTACGGATACCGTAAGCAATGCAAAAAACAACCATACTCCAGTATTACCGGGCAAAACGGTTAATGCCAATACGATTAGCAAGGTTACAAAGGTTGTTACCAGGCTTCTTCTTAAATTATCAAATATCTTCCATCTGCTAAGAGCAGACAGAGGATTCGGTACAAGCTCACCCTTACTGTTTTTCACCTTTGAGCCAAGCCATGGTATTAACTGCCAGTCGCCTCTTACCCATCTGTGCTGCCTTGCAATATATGAATTGTACCTCCATGGATATCCGTCAACAAATTCCAGGTCGGTAACAAGCCCTGTCCTGATATAGCAGCCTTCCAGCAAATCATGGCTTAGTACAGTGTTCTCAGGAATTGCCGGCTTTAATAATTGCCGAAAAATATCAATATCAAAAATTCCTTTACCTGTAAAAATACCTTCACCAAACAAATCCTGATAAATATCCGATACGGCAGTCGTATAGGGATCGACTCCGCCCTGTCCTGCAAAAATTCGAGAAAACAGTGATTTGTTGGCACTGTTGATTGCAACATTGATTTTAGGCTGCAATAACCCATATCCTTCAATAACTATTTGCTTATCATTGTCTACAATAGGCTTGTTAAGAGGATGCAACATGGTGCCTATCAGCTTCTTTGCCGTATCTCTCGGCAAAATCGTATCTGCATCAAGGGTTATGATGTACTTTATATGTGGAAGTCGTGTTATATCCCCTTTTATGACAGAAAAACTGGTGTTCTCAGCGTCTCTCAATAAATCGCAAAACTCAACCAATGCACCTCTCTTTCGTTCCCAACCCATCCACTTGTTCTGTGATTTGTTAAACTGCCTGTGTCGATGAAATAAAAAGAAAATGTCTCCTTCGTCTGTTTTATATTTTTTATTCAGATATTCAATTTTTCTTTCAGCAGCTTGAATAATTTTTTTATCCTGGGGCATTTCCTGCTGTTCTTCATCCTTGTAGTCTCCAATAATGGCAAAATATAAATTTTTCTCACGATTAGCAAGATAAAAAACCTCGAGATGACTCATTAATTCGTCAATAGTCTTTTCACCGGATATAAGGGTTGGAATGACAACCATGGCCGCCGCATCATCCGGTATACCGCCCTGCAGTTCAAGCTTAGGTATATACATAACCCTGGATATCCTTGTAATGATCCAGTTTATTAGCCCTATTGTTATTTCGCTGGCAGGTATGAATGAAATCAACGCAGCCAGTATACCTGCAAACCATTTATTTCTGCCTGCGGAATGAGTATAAGCATAATATCCCATCATTAGGGATATAAGCAATGTCAATACTACAACAGTGCCTGAATAAAAAGCAAAAGCATGATTTTTCAAGACGTCTTTAACCTGTTTATACCCTTTGGCTTTACACCTAATGTTTCTGATAAGCTCCTGCTTGCCTCTTCCAATTAAATAATAACCGACATGTTTTACACGTTCATCCGAATTATTGTCAATAGAAGCATTAGACGCACATTCTACTGCTTTTCTTGCAATCTGAACCTCGGATATCTTGCATTTTTTGGACAATCTTTCCACTTCACGTCTATAGTAATCCCTGGATTCAAAATTCATCTTTGTATAAACCCCGCTCGGGTCCTGTCGCAGTATCTGTTCAACCTGACTTAGCATTTCAAAAATACCGGACCAATCCAGTCCTGCAACCATTCTCAAACTGGTAATGGCATTACCCATTGATATTTGTCCTGCTGCCTGCTGCTGGTGCTCCAATTGAATGATTTTTTCCGCAGATGTACCTAACTCCGCCAGTTTTTCATCAATGTAACGTAAAATATGAGCCGCATTGCTTCCCTGCAGCCTTAATTTTCTTAGTAAAAACTCGGCAAAAGAAGAATCAATTCGCCGCTCACCGTCTATTTTGGTTTGTATGGTCTGGAATAAAATCTCTTCATCCTCATCTATATGTGTCAAAATATAGTTGGCCAATTCTGCCGCATTCATAAACTGATTTTGGGAATTCTCAATTTTTGTACATAGCTGCCTTATATTTTCTATTAATGCAATGCGTATCATTACGGATATCGCCCACAGCTCCTGGCTTGTCAGGTAGTCATGCTTTTGGTATGAATTAATAAAATCAATCAATAGATTTTCATCCAGCATTCCATCCGTATGTGAAATCAATTCCATAGCAATTGCGTAAACACGAGGATATCCCTTTAAAGCTCCTTCCTTTAATATGGGAAGCCCTGTGTATAATCTTTCGGAATAATTCTTCCTTATTTCCTTGATTTGCTGCTCTATAATATAAAAATTATCCAGCAGCCACTCAGCAGCTGATACTACATACCTCTTATTATTTACATCATCTATGAGTCTCCTGTAAACGGAAGAAATATAGTTATAGTTTTCATTCATTCGGATAATTACCCAGTTGGTTCTGCTTCTGTTTTTGCCTATGACATGCTTGAGTGCAAGCTCAGAAGCATGCTTTACAAGTTCTTCGGAGTTCAGCATTGCATCGTGTATTTCAATATTTATTCGTTTTTTATTATGTAAAAATACGATAATACCTATTAAAACAAGTAAAGCGATGAAAATGAGATATAAAACAAGTTGCATCTTCGTATTTTTTCTCCCCATTCTCCATATTCTTTTTACTAAAAAGCCACATATCGTATCTTTCCCAGATTTTCAGATTTTAATAAGTATAGTTTAAGTATCTGTAAGGATTATATACTTCTTTTACTATTGACCAGATATTTATAAAGCTTTATAATTCATAAATATACAAAACAAAAAGAAAGCTGGAATGACATGAAGAATGGATTTTTAAAAGGAGTAAAAGATGCTTCACCCATTGTTTTAGGCTACATCCCTATAGGATTTGCTTTTGGAGTTCTGGCAGTTCAGCAGGGAATGACTGTTCTTGATATTTTTATAATGTCTCTTTTTGTTTATGCAGGTTCAGCACAGTTTATTGCATCGGCAATGCTGTCCGCAGGGGCTGCAGTGTCCTCTATCATTATGACCACATTTCTCGTAAACCTGCGTCACCTTCTTATGAGTGCTTCATTGGCACCTTTTTTGAAGCATATTAAAACACACAAATTGGCTCTTATATCATACGGAATTACCGATGAGACTTTTGCTGTAAGCAGTACCTCGGTAAAACAGCAAACCGTTTCGGCAAAATATTTTGCAGGGCTTCATATTACCTCCCAGGGCAGTTGGATTGTCAGTACGGTTCTGGGTGGAATACTGGGAAACCTCGTCCCTGACCCGGCACGTTGGGGGATTGATTTTGCCCTGTCGGCTATGTTTATCGGATTACTGCTTATGCAAATGAAAGAAAGGAAGGAAATGATTGTTGCCATTTGCGCAGCTACCATCTCTTTGCTAATGGCAATATATACGCAAGGAAATTGGAATGTTATTATAGCTGCTCTATTGGCAGCAACAATTGGAGTGGGGGTTGAACAATGGAACGAAAAGTCCTTTTAATGATACTGGGAATGAGCATTGTAACATATATACCAAGAATGTTTCCTCTTGTGATATTATCAAAATTTAACATGCCGCCCCTTTTTCTTAAATGGCTCCGTTACATTCCCGTAGCAGTTCTTTCTGCTTTGCTGGCTCCCGCCATATTAATTTCTGACGGCAGTCTGGCTTTAAATCTTAATAATAACGCTCTTGTTGCGTCCATTCCATGCTTTGTCATAGCTGCAAAGACAAGGAACCTGTTTTTGACGGTTGTAGTGGGTCTTATCAGCATGTTCTTGCTGAAAATGATATGAAGCTTTCATGTATAGCAGAATAACAGCAATAAACCTCGAATCATATTTATTCGGGCGGACAGAGTCGTCCGCCCCTACCAAATATAGGTGTTGTCAAACTGCCATTGAACCATTGTTTAACCATCGATTAACTGCTGTTTAACTATTGTTCAGATGTAACAATTCCCTGTCCAATGCAGGGTCTGCATTTAACAGCTTAACCAGCCGTCTGTATTCTTCAGCAGCTTTTTTATTTTCATTTTGAGTCCTTATAGCCCGTATCATGAGGTTTTTTGGCGTTTCCAAAGGCGAAATATATTCAACAACAGACACCTTGTATCCCAAAGATTCCAGCTTCAATGCTCTCAATCCGTCAGTAAGAATGTCTGCCATGCGGGTTTTTAGTACCCCATGCTTGATAATCGGCTTAAAGGGTTCATAATCATACTGGCTAAGAAGCTCTCTATGACAACACGGAACCGCTATAATGGCTTTTGCTTTTGCTCTTATTCCCAGTCCAATGGCCATATCCGTAGCCGTATCGCATGCATGCAGACTAATAACAAGGTCAATTGGCCGGTCAGGTATATAATGCCGTATATCGGTTTTATGAAATTCCATATTGGCATATCCCAGATTTGCAGCCATTTTCCTGGATGCCTCTATAACAGTTTCCGAATAATCCAACCCGATAAAATGGCAGGATTTTTTCAACATATTTTTCAGGTAAAAGTTAAGTATAAAAGTAAGATAAGATTTTCCGCAGCCGCAATCCAAAACCGTTATTGTTTCATTTTCAGAAAGTTCATCGATAATATCCTTCATTAGCTCAACAAAATGGTCAATCTGATTATACTTGCGTATCATATCATTTTTGACCTTGCCGTCTTTTGAAAGAATTCCTATTTCTTTTAAAAGCTCGTCGGCTTGTCCAACCTTAATAATATATTCTCTATTTCCTATATGCGAAGCAACATGATGGCTTTGAGGTTCTTCCTTTAAAGCATCCTCATATTTTATTTTTACTCCTTTGTTGTCTCCGCTAATGAGAATATTGGTTCCTCTTTCCTGATAGGTAATATACACTTCATCGTATTTTTCGGCTTCCGTTGAGATAATCTCCGAAAACTGATTGGCAGAAAAAACCTGCTTGCGACCATTATAACCCAACAAATAATCATTTCCATGAGAATGTGTGACTACAGCCGGAAAATCTTTTGTTCCGGACTTGAATTTTATATCAATACGTATAAAAAAAGGTTGATTATCAAGTAATCTCTGTTCAAGACCAGTTAAAAATAACTTCAGCTTTGAAATATTTTGCTTATTCATATAAACCTCCGTGACATTATGTAAAGGTAAAACCCCCTATGTTTGTTAATGGCTATATACACTATATAGCCATATAACATATAGGGGGCATAAACAAAAAATATTATTCTTCCTCATCTTCCTCTTTTTCTGTTTCAATTTGGTATCCACAACGTGAACAATAAGATGCGTCCACATCATTTTCCTTTTGACAATTAGGACATATTTTAATATTTTTCAATTGTTGAAGCTTGCTTTTTAACTCTGCAATTTCTTCCGCTTTTTCATCAATTTCAACGCACTTCATGGTGATTTGCTCTGAAAATACATCACCCTCTTTATAGGCATCATAAATAATTTTGCCTATATCTTTAAGAAGCCTGTCCATTTGTGATTGCATCTCACCAATGGAAAAATTAAGCTTTGTAATCTCTACAATTTCGTTTGATTTTTTCAAGGCACTTTTGGCAGTCTCCGTAACCTTGCTTTTTAATTCATTAAAAATTTCCATGCTGACCTTCCCCCTTGTCTTTTTATTCAAGCTTCTTCTACTTTTTCTATGTCCTCCTCGTCATCAACAATAAAATTCACCGGCGGTGTAAGAGCCGCAATTACTTCCGTTGGTTTTGTCAATAAGGTAAGCTCTTCTGCAAATTCTATATCCTGAACCTTAATACTTTGACCTAACGACAACTTGCTCAAATCTACATTGACATATTTAGGCACCCTGTCTGCAGCGCATTCAATTTCAACTTCCTGCCTGTGTCGTTGTAAAATTCCTCCGGTACGCTCTGCAGCATTAACGCCAACAAATCTGATGGGCACATGAGTACGCACTTTGGTATTGTCATCGACCGGTTTAAAATCAATGTGAATAACCTGACTATTTATTGGATCATGCTGCACCTCTTTAATAATTGTTTTAATGGTATCATTGCCTAATTTAATATTAACCAGTGCATTTACACCATAACGCGATAGAATATTCTCCAGTTCCTTTTTATCCACCTCTATAAGTTTATTTTGATTTGGATCATATATCACTCCGGGAACATTTCCCCTTTTTCTGGAACGATGAGCACTGTTTTTCCCTGTATCTGCTCTGTATTCCACATTTAAAACAGGTATTTCCATAAGAATTCCTCCTCAATAGATTTTCTATTTGAGGAGTATTCCCAAAGATAAATATTTTAAACTATATATTCCCAACAGATATATTAATCATATTTAAAACTCTATTAGTAATTTTGCTCCGATTCCTTTTGGTTATCTCAATTATATCATCATCCTCAATCTGCATCCATACTGATATATGGTTTTTTTCATCATTATCCATTGCTGCATTAATAATGTCCAGTGCATCTGCAGCATTTCTATACACATAAATCCATTCAATAACATCATCATCAATACCGGTATCTTTATTAAAATAACTGTCTAAAAAACTTTTAAGCTCTCCCTGCTGCTTGGACATTAAACTTACTGTAATACTCATTCATAAACTCCCTTCAGGATTCCCATTTAAAAATGCAAAACTGAGAATCTGTATAAAATCTTATATATCATAATTCAAAAATATACATAATACTAATTCGACATAATTTGAATAAATCCTTTATGTAATTTTTTCATGTATCTGAATTTAATAGATTCATCATGGTTAGACTATACTTTGTTGAAATTTATAAATTTACATGAAATATATATGTCGGAAAATAGCATTATTCTTTTGTTTATGAGGTGATGGATATGAGAAGGATGAGCTTCAGGCAAATTATCATTATTCTGATAACATTGTTGCTATGCATACATCTATTTGCAAGCTGTTCAAAAAAAGAGTCCGAACAATCCAATGAAAAATCAGAAGAAACAGAAAAAAAAGAGCCGGAAACCCTTAAGAAGCTTGAAAGCACCATTCAGGAAATTATTGATGAGTTAGACAAAAAAGAAGAAGAAGAAAAACAAGAAACAGAGATGAAAATAGAAACCACAACAGAAATGAAAAGCGAACAGGATTCAGAAAAAGAGCAAAATGAAACCAAGCAGGAGACAAAACAGGAAATAACGAAGGAATCACCGGAAGATAAAAAGTGGAAAGCGGTTTCAAAAAGAATTGAAGAAATTCATAAGCAATGGAATAACCTTCAGCCTGATTTGGTCACCGCCGGTGTATCAAAACAGCCTTTGGATGACTTCAGCAACACTCTTAATTCATTAACCATTTTTGCTGATTCAAAAGACATGCAAAGTACACTGTTTCTTTCCAATGAATTAACCCGTATTATTGCTGACTTCATGGAACAATTTAAAGGGAAAGTACCTCCGGACATTAAAAGAATGTCCTATTATGTGCGTGATGCAAAATATAACGGGATGATTAATCAATGGGAAAAAGCAAAGTCCGGTATCAATAATCTTAAATCCCATTGGTCCATCATCAAACCTCAAACCAATAAAGACCAGGAATCCGATGCATCTAAAACGGAGTTTTCCATAACCGAATTAGAAAAGGTAATCGATCAGAAAAATTTAAATCTTACTAAAATAAAGAGCGATATTACTCTTGAAAATATTAAAAAGCTTGAAGAATCCTTCGAAAAAGCAGAAAAGAAAGAATAATAATGTTTGTAAGAGGGTATATCCCGAATTTTGTGTAAACTCAAAAATGATGTAAATTTCAGATGGACAATAATGTAAAAATAAGGGCGTAAAATGCCCGTAAATTGGCTTAACCACCATGACCATATTTTACACCAATTTTTAAGCGTGTCAAGGGAAAACGTTAGCTTTAGGGCTTATGCCCGTCCCTTGACGCTGCTAAAAAATTTGGTGTATGCTTTTTTATGGTGGTTAATAACCAAACTTTCTTAACCGTTCTTCAAAGTAGATAGCCAAATGAGAATGTATGGCTGTCCAGTCTTGTCGTTTACCAGTCCATTTCTTTGTAATATCCATCATTGTAAAATAAAACATCTTCAGCAAGCTGTCATCTGTTGGAAAAACACCTTTGCTCTTTTGTAACTTTCCTAAGTTGTCGATTCTTTTATAACCTTGTAAGATACAAACTTTGTTGTATTCCTTATCTGGTGTATTACACTATGGCATTATCAAAACCAGTCAGACCATCTACGCAGGTTATGAGTATATCTTCTACACCACGATTTTTCATCTCATTCCATACAGAAAACCAGAATTTTGCACTTTCATTATCTACAACCCACATGATAGTGTATGGCATCCATAAATACTACTGCATAAACACTTTTCAGAGGTCACTTTTGCCATTCCTTCACTACAGGTAATGTTTTATCAGTAACTCTGCTGACCAACGTATCAGAAACCTCAATACTGTAAATCTGATTCAGATGTGATTCAATATCAGCAGTTGTCATACCTTTGGCATACATTGATATGATTTTTTCTTCTAATTCATTTGTTGTTTTTGTTTGGTTTTTCTTGATGATCTGTGGTTCAAATTCATTTTTACGATCACGTGGAATATCAAGTTCGGATTCTCCCTTGCTTGATTTTATAGTTTTCCTACTATAACCGTTACGTTAGTTATCTGTTTCTTTGTTTCGGTAATCATATTTGCTGTAACCCAATTCATTTTCAAGTTCTCCTTTGAGAGCGCTTTGTAGTGCGTCAGCAAATAGCTCCTTTAACATTTCTTGAATACCGCCTGCATCTTTGAATTGATAGGTTGTCAACAGTTGTTTTATCAGGTTTTGTCTTTCCGGATCATTTTTTCTTCTTGCCATAATAAATAACCTCCTAAATGGTAATTTTTTCCACACCATTTAAGAGGTTTACACAATTCTTAGGACAGACTCCATAAACAATCAAAAGTATTTTTATACCTTAAATAAGGATACAATATCTAAAAGCTTGTTGGAGCTTTCATTAACAGCATGTGTTTGTTTTAAGACTTCATTGGTCCTATTAACAATAACCTCCGCTTCCTCAGCCATTTCCGACGTTTCAGCCGCACCTTTCTCCGCCGCACTTGCAACATCAGTAATGGCTGATACCATACCTTGAACTGACGCATAAAGCTGCTCGGATGTTGCACTAAAATCTGCAACCATTTCGTCAATCAGCATGGCATCATCATTATATTGCTCTCCTGTTTCAACAAACATGTCGTAATCCTTCAAAACCTTGTTCTCCAAAAATTCCAGAACCTGTTCCGCACTCACCGAAAGATTCTGTACAGATTCTATGACTTTCTTGGTAATTTCCTGTATTTCATTTGCAGTTTGTTTAGAATGTTCTGCAAGCTTCGTTATTTCCTCAGCAACTACGGAAAAACCTTTTCCTGATGCATTGGATTGTACTGCTTCAATTTTTGCATTTAATGCAAGTAAATTGGTCCGGGAAGCAATTTGCAAAATTACATCGGATAAAATACTTATTTGATCCACTGCTTTGGATTGCTCAATAGCTTCTCTCAACTTCAAATCAACATCCAATCGAATATCACGGGCATTTTTCTGTGAATTAATAGCCGTTGTCTTTAACCTCTTTGCTCTCTCGCTGACTACATTAGCAGACTCCGCACCTTCTTGTGCTTTATTGGCAATGGAGTCAATAGCATTTTCAATTTCAAGAGATGTAGCATTCATTTCTTCCGCCATAGCAGAAGTTTCTTCCATTTTCGAAGATAATTGCTGTATAATATTGGACATTACCTTAATATCATCTGTAAGACCAGCCATATTGTCATTGACAATTTGGATTGCTTTATTTACACTGTTGGCTTCCGTAATAACATTACGTATAATATCCGAAACAGTGACATTAATTTGATTAAAACCTCGCGCCAGATCGCCAATCTCGTCAAGCCTTTTGGTATACATGTCTCCCATAGTCTTCGTGAAATCTCCATTAGACATCACCTTGCACTGCTCTGTCAATGCCACAATAGGTTTGGAAATACTTGTTCCTATAAAATACGCAACTGCGAAACCTATTATAAGAAATGCAAATGATATCAAGATAAATGCTAACTTCAACCTTGTCAAGCCAGACAATACTTCTTCTTTATCCGCCGTGACAGCTATTGACCAGTCATAGCCTTCTATAGGTGCAAATCCTGCAACTTTGGCAACCCCGTTATATTTATATTCCTGGAAACCTGCTTCACCCTTCAGCATTTTATCCTGAAATTCTATATACTTTTCAAAGGAAAAATTACTGTCACCATTCTCTTCTTTTACTATCGTTGCTGAAGAATTTACATCAGCCTTATTTTCTGTACTATCATTAGCCACGGTATTCAATTCTATGGTTGCAGAAGAATTTACATCTGTTGAATGCTTATCAATGATTTGAAGCATTAATTCCTTATTTGCATGAGCAATGGTCCTGCCTTGTCCATCCACGATAAATGCTTCCCCGGTTTTTCCATATTGAATCCTATTGGCAAATTCACTCAATTCCAGGCCATCCCTCACGGCCATCAATACGCCCACAACCTCATTATTTGCCCTTATCGGGACAGCATAAAACATAATAATACTGCTTTTATCACTGTCATACATTGGTTGTGATACTACATTCTCACCTGCCACAGCTTTTTCAAAAAGGGCATTCCCCTTCATATTATCAATTTTTCCGTTGTCATAAACAGCCCTACCGTTTCTGTCGACTAAAATCATCCTTTTGTGACCTGCTCTTTTTGTTTCGTTGGATAGAACAGACTCACATGATGAAATATCCGCATAAGGGTCTGCTATTATCTCCAGGTTTTTCAAGGATGCTATCATACTTAAACTGTCAAATTGCTTTTGTATTCCATCTCTTATAGTAATAGATGCTTCTATTGCAAATTTGGGCATGCTGTTTTCTAAATTATTCATTAGTGCATTATAAGATGTCATATACGCTGCTATTCCTAAGCCAAAACAAACAACAAAAACTAATAATCCGAGTAATGCAATTATTCTTGTACTAATACTTCTCATATTAACCCCCCTCCACATTGTAAAAACTACTCCAAAACTGTATAAATCCTCAAATATTTTCTGCGATTTTTTCTTTTGTCTTAAATATATTTTAATACAAAAAAATGTAAAATTCAACTTAAATCTATCCTATTTATATGACTGCGGAAACACTGAAAAATTAATAAATACAACTTTACAAACTATTTCTGTGGTACAATTTCAATCCAATAACCGTCCGGATCCGATATAAAATAAATACCCATTGCAGGATTTTCATAGCATATGCAGCCCATCTTTTTGTGATGCTCATATGCAGATTTAAAATCATCCACAGAAAAAGCAAGATGGATTTCATTGTCTCCAAGGTTATACGGTTCGTTTCGGTCTCTTAACCAGGTTAATTCCAATTGAAAATTACCTGTTTCATCTTCCAAAAAAACAAGTATAAAACTTTCATCACTAGCCACCTTCCTTTGAACTTCAACAAGTCCAAGAGCCTCTTTATAAAAAGCTAGGCTTTTTTCAAGATCTAAAACATTTCTGTTGCTATGGCAAAACGTAAACCTCATAAATACTCCTCCATTTTTATTATGATTCCCTATACATGATTTAAAATGTTTTGTTCTAAGTTATTTTGCTTTCCAATCAATAGATTGTTCATTCAATTATACCATTAATTTTCAACAAAATCAAAAAACTTAAGTTAAAACTTTTCTCTGTTATACAAATCTTTTTATTTTTCCATTAATATTATACAAAAAATGATGTTGCAAATTTGTTGCAAAACATCAAAGAATCAAAAAATTGGCAAAACAACATATGCCTCAAGCTGTTGTGCAAAATCTTTCACCTTAAATCACTTAGAGTATAATTTTTATTGGCAAAAATAAAGGAAGAAGCAAATTGCCTCTTCCCATCATACAAATCAAACTGTAAAATGTAATTGACGAGAAAACATAGACAGGAGTGATTTGTATGATA
>Ga0134101_1000913_pt1 | contig 27560 bp, 25 predicted proteins | sample 12_3_2metaG_FD_94446 | JGI IMG/M metagenome (GOLD analysis project Ga0134101, IMG submission 94446) | Switchgrass degrading microbial communities from high solid loading bioreactors in New Hampshire, USA - 12_48_3.3_201_A2 metaG | ecosystem: Engineered > Bioreactor > Semi-continuous > Anaerobic...
ATAATAATGCAAATAAATTCTTTACATTCGCATGATTTTTAAATTGGATTTAATAAATATTATTCTAAATACAATATCGACAGATTTTATAAAATGTAAATCCATTCTGGCTACCCAATCCTATGTAAAAATGGGCATTATCTAATGTGTTAACTCAACCCCATCAATTTTGGGGGATTAAATATGAGTTTTCGACATGTTCCCATATACGCGTTTTCCCCCTTTCTCTCGAGTAGACAAGTTGAATGTAAACGCGAAAAGCCAGTAATATCAAGGACTACAACTTTGACATCAATACCACGCACTCCACGTGGCTCGAGTTGATGGAATTGATGTCTGTGGGCTATTTTTTATAGTATCTGTTCGAGGAAACATGTCAATGGGTTTTTCGATCTTTTTTGAAAAATCACCGTTCAAGGAAACATGTCAAAATTTATAGCATTACAAAGCTACTCATGTTTCCATTTGATACATGTTACTATAAAAAACAGACAGCTCACCATAAGGCAGGTTGACTTTCTAAAAGCAGAAAGCTCCAATAAGCCATGAGCAATGTTATTTCTAAAATAATAACCTAACTGATCAACCATTATAAATTCGATCATAAATAGAAGATCAGGTTCAATTGTGTCCTTTACATATAGTTAATACAGGTAATCATTAAAAGTTTCTCTTGTTGTGTTGTAGCTGTCCTTATTATAGAAAAAACACTGATCCTGAATTATAGCATTTGATCACCTCACATATGTCTGTTTATTGTAATTCGGTTTTTTGAGGATATATAAAATTTCATGTATTGGTAACAAAAGCTCTTTATCAATGATTTTATTCATTTGACACCTCGATGATTTACTTTTTGGAAATGTTAATTAATGGAACTTCCTGTCATCTGCAGCTAAGATATAATATTTCTTATGGTTTTACTTATCTTTATTTAACGGATATATGTATTATAAATATATTATTAAAACAGCGGGGCGATTATCCGCCCCACAATTTTATAAAACATAATCAGTTATACAGTCATACCAATGAACAAAGGTTTCACCATTAACATAGACCTTTTCGTTTTGCGGCAGTCTTTCACTCCATTTTTGCTGATATCTTTTGTAAGCCCAGTCATCTTTGTTAAACCTTCGCCAGAGTACAGTTCTGCCGTTTTTATCGAGATATGTTTGTGACATCAAGCCACCATTGCAGCTTTCAATGCCAACAACCAAAATTGTATCATAGGTCTTTCTGCCGACTATAACATCATAGCGTCCAACGACATCAAGCGCATTTTTTTCTTTGCAGGTTATCCTGTCACCGTCTAGAGAAATTATGCCTTTTGGCTTGATATGCGTTTCTTTTCCACAGTTATCTACGCCATATCCCCAATTCTTGAGGAATTCTTCATCTAAAAAAGTACTGGTATGTTTGACATCTCCAGCAAAATGAGACTCAAGTAAAAACCGGCTGTGGGTTTCAGTAAGCTGTATAACCAAAGTACGGTCTGCCTTCATTGTTGAATCAATAGCATTGAATTCTTTGGGACTGTTTTCAAATACAGCAATTTCAACGCCTTCGATTCCATGTACCATTGCTTTACCGACCACTGCAAGGTCAACCGTTTCACTCCGTGTTTTCTGCGGGTAGTCATACATTGCCCAAGAGATCTTTTCACCAAGCTTCGGTATGATAAACCACCCCATAGCTTCTTCCCAAACAACATTAAATACTGGTTTGTCTACTTTAGTAATTTTAACATCAGGCATAATATCTGGCAATTTACTCATATACTTTTCTCCTTTCGATACAGGTGGATATGGATATTTTTCTCTGAAGCTTCGCTTTGCCGTGTACAAACGACTTTTAACTGTGCCGAGCGGTATTCCCAGCGTTTTTGCAATTTCTTTCTGAGATTTTTGCTTAATATAGTGAAGATATAATATTTGTTTTTCCTTATCGGCAAGGCTCGACAAGGTTTCGTTAACTACTTCATCTACAGTTAAACCTATTCGTGAAAATGAAGTTTCATAGCAGATGTTTTCATCAAGCGGCAGTTCAAGTGTTTTAGCCTTTTCCCGATAAAAGTCATTGATTTTATTCCTAGCAATAGCGATTATCCAGGTTTTGAATTTATCTTTATTGCTTAACGTGTCAAATTTTGAAAAGGCTGTAAGATACACTGCCTGCAAAATATCTTCTCCATCAGTCTTATTATTTACTTTATAAAACACCAGGCGCTCAAGGGCGTTTTTACATGTGCTCAGCAATTCTTCAAACTCTTTTTGCTTATCCATATCATCACCTCCATTCTTTAATGTTTATTTGAAACCGGTTTCGCCTATACAAGACGGATTATTAATATCGAAAGGTTCATCTCAGGAGAAAAAATGTGAAACTGCCAATAGCCTTTCATATAAAGTTTTAGAATTCACATCCGTATAGTTTCGTTTACACATCAAACAACCTCATTTTCTAGTATCAAAAAACTTACCGTCACAAGCAATCTCATACAATACTGCATCCGTCTCTTTGTGCCAACTATATTATTTTCATTATAAAATCAGTCTTGCCTTCGGTATATTTATGCCATCATGCTTCAGATCTTGGGTCCCGTGTCACTTTTTTGCCACTATTATCGTTGTGTTTTCTATTCGTCAAACCATTTCAACAGATGAAAAGCCAGCTTTCTTTAACATGGCAATTTGGTTGTCAATGGTACAGGGAGTATCAAAGTGATAGAACTCACCATCCTAGATATTCATTTCGCGTCTAAGCCTTGCATTCTCTGCAAAAAGCTTATCCTCCACTGATTGGTCAGTTACCATGTAATCACACTCAATATACATTCCCTTTGATCTAAGTGCTTTATGGATTTTAGTGTATAGTCCAGCTTTTTCAGCAAGATTGTTTGATAGCCAGAGCTTCATATATCCTTGATGTTTCACCCCAGGGATGATGTCCTGTGGCAATATATTTCCAGCCATATTTTTCATAATATGAGGTATGATCAGTACAAAGATATAGCTTATCAAAGTCTACCTTCCTGCATCTATTCTTGCATTTTCTAAAAGCTTCGCTCCGAGAGCATTACCTCTGGCTTTTTCTTCAACAAAGAGCGCACACAAATACGGGAACAGATCTGTTCTATCAACAAAATTATTTTGAATAAGCCCACAGCCTCCAATAATTTCATCATTCTCATCAAATTGCCAAGTACCACTGAGGAAGGCTTTCGTTTTTATTGATACAGCCATAGATGCTCTTTTCATATTCCTTCCGGTCTATACCCCATTTCGAAGCAAACCAATCAATTGCACGCTCAGAATATTCGGGACAGTTTTTAATTGAAATAATTTTATATATTAGCTCATTCATTTCACACACTCACTTTCCATAACTTGCTGTATAAAATCGCCTAAGTTATCTTCAGTTACATCCATTTTATCCATGGCCTTTAAGACCTCACTTACAAACAGGAATCCGCTATCACAACTCCATTTGCAATACTGAGCTTTTTCCTGTTTGCTCATACTTGAGATCTCAATAGTAATGCCTCGAACAAAGCATTCCTCTAAAGCATGAACTTTTGCATCTTCCGAATCATCCCACATATAGCCATAGGTTATCATTCTCTCTGTGTTAAAGCATTTGTCAAGATTTACTTTAGGTAAAAGAGATGCGATTATATTTCTGTGGGACGATATAAACGGATGTAAAAACTCATGCAGGATAGAAATTTCAGTGGGATATGTAGTAATGACGACCGTTCTGTCACCTTGTTTTACGAAATCAGCCATTCCGGGTAATTGAATCAGGTTAGGTGAAAATTCGATGCTATATGGCATGTTTGTAAACTTGCTGACAACGCTTTCGATGATCTTTATTTGCCTGTTGTAATCGTTAAGCCGGGCTTGGATTATATCCTGATATCTCTTCCAAAGCCTCGAGTATCCCGGGTTTTCTTTTATCTGCCTCAGCACATCGGGAAGTTCTTTAATCCAATCCCAAAACCAGCCTTCATGGCCTCCAAAACCACAGCTTTTTATAAATGCTACATAATCATCAAAAGTATTGAATTTATAGTCTTTGATAAAAAAGCATGCAGCAGAAATATCCGACCCATAAGGCCAGTAGGGATTTATTACATTTGTTGACCGGGCTTTTTTGAAATATTCGACGGCACTGTCTTTGAAACTGGTATTCCTGATATCATCAACCAGGCGCATTATTTCTGTATCGTTTTTATCTGATAATTCATAACTTGAAGCTACTAACCCTACATAGGACATAAACAAATATTCATTTACTCTTATTGATATTGGCATATTACCACTCCTTTTTCCACATTTCACGGTGACAGACCGTTTCAAAACCAATAGCGGTATAAAATTCAGGCACACCACCGAAGCAATATGTCGCACCTAGTACTTTTGTTTTCTTCATTCCCACTGTAAGAGCGATTGTGGCAAGTCCCTTCCTGCGATGCTCAGGAACAGTTGCAAGGGGCTCAAGATAAGCGTATTTATTTTTCTCATCAAACCACATCCCTGCAAAGCAAGCATAATCACCATTGGGAGCCTTTATTACAGTTGTCAGATCTTTTCTGAAATTCGGCCCGCTTTGCATATGTATCCTGCAGTCAATATCGTCGTCGGGATTATCGCCGTGACCAAATCCTTTCCAAAGGCAATCATTGATTTTTTTATAGTCATTTTCATCTTCCAAAGAAATTATCGAATAGCCATCGGGAAGTTTAAGGTCAATAAATGGCTTGTTATAAGAAAATATCCTAACTGGTTCGGTATGTACTTTTTTATAGCCTCTTCGTGATAATAATTCAATTTTATTAGTTTCCTTATCGGTCACCCAAACAGAAAGGGTGTGTTTGTTGTTATTTATAACAGACAGCTCTTTTTCTGCAAATGCAAGCATTTCAGGCAAAAGATATATATGCTCGCGATCGGTTACAAGGAAGCTTTCACCAACATCCATTTCATAGCACGCAATACCAACAAGTTTGCCGTTATCCTCCCAAAGTCCGAAGCGATGTGTAAGCTTGTGATTAAAAAACGGATGGGTATGTGCATACTCAAAAAACTGCGGCAATAGGTAGCTATTCAAGGTGTCAAGCGTATAAATATTGGCAAGAAAGCCGTGATCCTTAGTAAAATCAGTAAGAAGTTTATATCTTCTTTTATAAATGTTCTGTTCCATAGAAATCCTCCTCATCATAATGAATCCAGATAAATTTTTAAGTCGTCAAAGCTGGTAAACTGCCTAATATTTACGCCATTTGCACTCAAAAGCTCAACAAATTTTACTTGGTGATTTTGTGCTGTCGATACAAGTCGTTCCAGATCATTGGGATCCAGCTGCACGAATCACACTCATGCCTAATTCCTCCCAAAAATAAAACTCCATTTTAACGATTATTTCATCGCCGAAAATGGAGTTACTTATTGCATAATTAACCCAAAATAGCACAGACACTTATCTTGGCATAATAATAGCGCAATCAATGACAAACCGAATCAAATCCGGTTAAGTAATCCAAATTCCGACAACGCAACAAAGCCCGAACAATCGGACTATTGAACCTATTATCAGTTAATTTTAGATTACTTTAAAATCATCGTCGCGCCTCATTTCAATAAATAATATATGTTATTATTTCATATCTTTTCCTTTTTGTCAATTATTGCGGGTAGGAATCTTTAGCTCTTTAGCTTTTAACTTCCTAATTATATCGACTCCATTCGTTGTTCTAACTTTTCCAACCCCTGCTGTACACTTGTCCAAACCTTTGCCTAATACATTATTATATTATTTTCACTGAAAAATAACAGCTTTTACAACCCTCACTTGCAGAGTACTCTCTTGAGAAAGAGTTGTTGATATAATAAACATCCATCACGTCTCCTCAACCTATACATTATCTAACCTGTCAACTCAACCCTACCTATATTTAGGTTCGAATTTCATCCCAAAAAATAACCCCTTGATATGTTTCCATGTACGCATTTTATCTCTTTAAGTCGAGTAGACAACTTGGATGTAATTCAGAAAATCCAGTAAAATCAAGGACTACAACTTTGACATCAATACCACGCACTCCACGTGGTGTGTTTGCGGGAACATGTCCACAGGCTGTACTTGTTGCACGCTAAATCCCTTTTCCGCCAAATACTTTAAATCCCTGGCCAGTGTGGCCGGATTACAGGACACATATATCAGCCTTTCCGGCTTCATCTCCGCGCAGGTTTCCAATACCTTTTCGTCACAGCCTTTTCTCGGTGGGTCCACCACTACAACATCAGCTGTTAGTCCTTGCTTATAAAGTTCAGGAACCACTTCTTCCGCTCCACCCAGGTGAAAATGCACATTACCGATTCCATTTAGTACCGCGTTTTGCCTGGCATCTTCAACAGCATCTTCAACCACTTCGATACCATGCACTTCTTTTGCTGCTTCAGACAAGAATAACGATATTGTCCCAATGCCTGAATAAATATCAAAGACTGTCTCTTTACCACTCAGTCCAGCATATTCAAGCACTTTATCATAAAGCACTTTTGTCTGAACAGGGTTTACCTGGTAAAAAGAATGAGGTGAAATACGAAATTTGTACTTTCCTATATAATCAACAATATAATCCTGTCCGAAAAGAGTTATATTTTTATTGCCTAATACAGTGTTTGTTTTTTGAGTATTGACATTAAGCATGACACTTTTAAGGCCTGGTATGTTATCCAACAACATTTCCACAAGAGTGTTCGAACCTGGCAACTCATAACCGTTTATAACTACAACCACCATTACTTCACCTGTTGCAAAGGCTTTCTTTACCAATATATGCCTGATTAGCCCTTTTCCTGTTTTTTCATCATAAACGGAAACGTAAGGAATGCCGGGACGGTGTAAAGGGAATTTATCTTGTTCTGAATGATTTAAAAAATCGGAAATAACCTTTTTTACTTTATCGCTGATACTATCCTGAATAACACATATATCAGAAACAACAATATCATGGCTTCTCCTGGCATAGAAACCGATTACTGGTTTATTATCCTGTATTCCAACAGGATACTGAACCTTGTTACGGTAATTATACGGTTCCTTCATTCCTATCGTGTCAAGCACTTTCACATTTTCAAGGCCCGCAATCCGCTTAATGGCATCTTTAACCTGGTTTGTCTTAAACTCAAGTTGTGCAGTATACGACATATGCTGCAGGCTGCACCCGCCGCACCTTTTATACACGGGACAGACAGGTTCCGTTCTTTCATCTGATTTTTTTATAATTTCCATCATTTTTCCTACAGCATAGGTCTTTTTCAAAAGGATAACCTTAACCCTTACTGTTTCTCCAGGTAATGCATCTTTCACAAATACTGCCAGTTCCCCTATTCTGCCTACTCCAAGCCCTTCATGGGTCATGCCGGTAATATCAACCACATATTCATCATTTTTCTTTACTTCTTCCAATAAAATCACCCTGTTATAAAATTGCCGCTTCACTGCTTATATATAAAATATTATTTATCACATATTTTTTCAATGGGTATCCATTTCTCCATTATTGAGTCTTCACTGTATACATGGTGTCATTTTCGCTGTCATACCCACGAACCACATAAACTTCAGATGAGTTTTTTGAAAAGCAACCATATCATTCCAATTCATACTTTTCTTTTGTATAATATAATTATCAAAGAACCGTGGGAGGAATTTTCATGATGGAAGATGTGAAAATATTAAGAAAACTGGCATATGAATATACGCAAATAGCTAACAGTGACAGAAATGCTGAAAATATAAAACTGCACAAGGCTGTGAATGATCTCAGGCAGATAAGGCCCGTAGTGTTACTCGATGAACTGCCCTGGAATGAAATGAATATAAACAATGAACTTACTCTGCAATGTACAGACGAGTATTTGCGCACTGTGGAATGGTTTTTACGCACCAGTATATTCAGGAACAAGTACTTTCCCGCGGATATGGTAGTGCCAGGCTATATCCCTGTGAGAAAAGTTATAAATTCCACAGGAATAGGCATTACTATCGATGAAGATATACTTCACACTGACAAGGACAATAACATTGTATCCCACATGTATAAAGATGTTCTTCAAACCGAGGAGGATTTCGAAAAGATCCATAACCCTGTTATAACCTATGATAAGGAAGAAACACTCAGGCGATACAATATGGTCGGTGAAATCCTTGGCGATATCCTGCCTGTGAGGCTGACAGGCATTAATGTGTTTTACATGAGCCCCTGGGATGATATTGCAAGGTATCGTGGTGTTACAAATATGTTGATAGATTTGATTGACCGTCCTGAATTTATGCACAAAATTGCAAAAAAACTTTTTGAAACAGAACTTTCCAGACTGGAGCAATACGAGGAACTGGGCCTGCTGGATGAAAATCCAATAAGCCTGCATGGTACTGCAGCACATACTGATGATTTGCCCAGTAAAGACTTCAACGGTGAAAAAGCGACAAGAAAAGATATCTGGGGAAGAGGTATGGCGCAAATATTTGCCCATGTTTCCAAAGAGATGCACTATGAATTTGACATATCCTATATGATACAAACATTGGGGCAATTCGGTCTGGTATATTACGGCTGTTGTGAGCCGTTGGATAAAAGGATAGATATAGTTTCGAAAATTCCTAACCTGCGGAAAATATCCATATCGACCTGGGCTGATGTAAATATAGCAGCCGAAGCCATAGGTACCAAATATGTAATGTCCGTTAAACCCAATCCCTCTGCAGTGGCAGTTTCTCAGTTGGATAAGGAAACATTGAAAAAAGAAATTGAAAACATACTTGACGCCTGCAGAAAAAATAATTGTTCATGCGATATAGTACTGAAAGATATAAGCACCTCCTGTAAACACCCGGAAAATATATTTGAGTGGGAAAAAGTTGTAATGGATATAGTGAGAAATTATTAATCAGGACAGGGTTGTTATATTGACAAGCCATCAACATTTTTCAGGGACGTTTGATATACGGGTAAAATAAAACAAGACAGGGGAACATTCCCCTGTCTTTGCAAGGCAGAAGAATCTTCCCACTGTCTTGAAACCTTGATTTGACTTATTACTCTTTGATTATTTCTTTACATCGTTGTCCTCTTCTTGTGCTGTTTCACTTTTGGCCATTAGCTTGTCTAACAAACGCTTACTCAATAGAATACCAGCAACTGTAATACCATTTATTATCAAAGTCAGCATTAACACATAGTACTCAGCAGTCCCTCTTTTTACCAAAGGGACAGTCAACAAAGACATTACAGTTAAAACGCATGCAAAGTGAAAAGCCACCCTAATAAATTCTCTTATTGTCCCCATTCCCATTTTGGGATCTTTTCTAGCAGGTGACATGCTATAGATCTATCCCCTTCCATCTGCAATAATTCAGGTATTTCTTTACTGCATATTTCTTCTCCATACGGGCACCTTGGATGGAATCTGCACCCGGAGGGCGGATTGGAAGCATCTGGCATGTCCAGGCTCTTTAATGGCAGCGGCTTCATGGATCTGACAATTTTGGGATCCGGAATGGGAACAGCTGACAACAAAGCTTGCAGATAAGGATGTTTCGGATTGCCTATAACTTCATCCAATGCACCAAACTCAACAATTTTACCCAAGTACATAACAGCAACTCTTCCTTGTGATGCTATATACCTGGCAGTAGCTAAATCGTGAGTTATATAAACAAATGATATGTTAAATTTCGTATTCATTTCCAACATTAAATTTAACAAGGAAATACGCAAGGAAACGTCGACCATGGAAACAGGCTCGTCAGCTACTATGAGCTTAGGTTTTATTGACAAGGCTCTGGCCAATAAAATTCTCTGTCTCTGTCCACCACTTAGCTGATGGGGGAATTTATATAAAAACTGATCGGCCGGAGTCAGACCTACCATATCGAATAACTCTTCCAGGAATTTAAGGGCTTCATTTTTATTTTTTACTATTTTATACCTGAATAATGGTGCACTTAAAGACTGATATATTGTCCTTGCCGGATTCAATGCCGCATAAGAATCCTGATGCACCAACTGTACACTTCTTCTATAGTCATTAAATTCCTTACGTTTCAGGTTCCATATATCCTTTCCGTTAAATAAAACTTCCCCTTCTGTTGGTTTCTGCAAGCCGCATATGACCTTACCAAGGGTGGTTTTACCACAGCCACTTTCTCCAACCAAAGCATATATCTGGCCCTCTTTTATTTCCAAATTAACTTTTTCTATTGCCTGCACCCGGCGTATTGGAGATAATATACTGCTTCTGTTTTCAAAAATCATCCTAATATTTTTTAATTCCAGTAAAGGCGCCATTTACTCCATCATCCTTTCCCATTCCAAACATGTAGTGAAATGTCCTGGTTTCGCTTCGATAAGCTCGGCCTGCACAGTTCCATCGCAATATTCTATCATATGGTAACCACACCGTGGTGCAAAGCGGCATCCGCTCGGCAGATCCAACATATTAGGCGGTGAACCAGGAATAGGTCTCCTTGCTGTTATATCATCAACAAGAGAAGGTATAGCAAGTACTAACCCTTTGGTATATGGATGAAGTGGACCATAAAATATTTCTTCTACAGTTCCTATTTCCACAATCTTACCAGCATACATTACGGCTACCCTGTCAGCAATTTTTGCAATAAGAGACAAATCGTGCGTTAAAAATACCATGGTTATTCCTAGATCCACATGTATTTTAGCCAGCAAATCCATAATATATGCCTGGGTAATAACATCCAGTGCTGTAGTTGGCTCATCCAGAATGAGGATTTTGGGATCCAATATTAAGCTCAGTGCTATTATAACCCTTTGCCTCATTCCACCGCTCAATTGGTGTGGATAAGAATCCAGTACTTGCTTCGGTTGTAATCTGACATATTCCAGCAGCTTAGATGCTTTTTCAATGATATCATTCTCAGACATTCTTGTATGAGCTTTCGCAGTTTCAATAAAATGATCTTTAATCTTCAATACAGGGTTCAATGCATTTTGAGCTGCTTGAAAGACCATTGCTATATTGCTCCAACGAAATTGGTTAAATTCATCTTCCGGCATCTTCAGGAGTTCTTTGCCTTCAAAATAGATTTCTCCTTCTTTTATTCTTCCAGGAGAAGACACCATTCTTAATATAGTTGACGCCAAAGTGGATTTTCCGCTGCCGCTCTCACCAACTACTCCCAATATTTCTCCCTTAAATATATCCAGAGATACATTTTCAACAGCTTTTATTGTTCCTTGCCGCAGCATAAACTCTACTGTTATGTTTCTCATGCTCAATATCTCTTTATTATTCATTTACTGTTCACCCCATTATTGCGTACGTAATCTAGGATTCAAAGCTTCATCTAAGCCACTGGCAAAGAAGAGGCATCCCATTTGAAACAACGTAATGGCAACTATAGGTACTAAAAGGTATACAATGGCACTTGAACCGTACATAGCTCCAGAAGCACCTACCGCCATCTGCAACATCATGCCCCAATGTGTAGAAGAAAAAGGCACTAATCCGAGTACCATCAAGCCTACACTGGCAGTTATTGCATTTCTCATTATCATTATAAAGTTGATGGCAATGTACGAGGTTATATTGGGTAATATCTCAGCAAATATAATATGGGTAACCTTCAGCCCCAATACCCTGCTAGCCTCAATAAAATCCCTTTTCCTTAATGAAAGGATCTGTGACCGTATTGCCCTGGCTAAACCTGCCCACGACCAAATGCTAAGAACCAATCCGAACGAGATGGGATCGGTTATCCTTACGGCCAAGGATAATATCATCATTACCGGGAAACTCGGAACGGTCAACATAATATCGGTAATAAAAGTGATTATTGCATCAACCTTTCCTCCCATAATCCCCGCTGTGGTACCTACTATGAAAGCGAATAGAATAGTAAAAATTGCTGTTACAAACGACACTGTAATAACTTCCCTTGAGCCGTGTATAAATTGCTGAAAAGTATCACGCCCAGCGTAATCAGTACCGAGGGGATGCTCCCATGAAGGCAATTTGTATCTGTTGGCATAACTCGTAGCTGTATCAAGGGGTACAACTAAAGGGCCTACTACAGCCATTAAAAGAAAAATGCCCAGTATAATCATCCCCCATAAAGCTCTTCTATTCCTACAAATTACTGCAAAGAAATCTCTCACATAATCCCCTCCTCTATCTAAGCCTCGGATCCAGTATTGAATTCAATATATCAGCTATAAAGTTGGAAATAACCACCGCTACAGTAATTGTTAAAAACATGCCTTGCATCAACATAAAATCTCTTCTGCCTACCGATTGGTTCAAAAAGTATCCCACACCAGGATAAGCAAATACATTTTCTACAAGAGGTGAACCTCCAAACATCATTCCAAACGTAATTGCTAAGTTTGTCACCAACGGCAATATTGCATTTCTTCCAACATAGCTTAAAATAATACGCCTCTGCTTTAGTCCTCTTACTTTTGCTGCATTAACATAGTCCTCTCCCAGCACGCTTATTGCGTTACCTTTCATGGCTAATGCCCAATTGCCTACAGTAGTTAAGAAAAATGCACCTATAGGCATTAACGAATGTTTAAAAACATTACCAAAGAATTTCCAGTTAAACCCTGGCTCGACGCTGGTATCATAAGCTCCACTACTAGGTAACTTTTTAAGCCATACTGAAAAGACAAGAATCAACAATAAACCCACTATATAGTTAGGTATAGAACTCATGACAGATGAATAAACAGACAAAATAGGATCCAATATGGTTTTTCTTTTCCAGGCTACATACATTCCTGCTATAATACCCACCAAAAATGCTAATAAGGTAGATATTGACAGCAAAAATATCGTCCAGGGTAATGATCCACCAATAATATCTACAACCGAAGTTTTGTAGATCATAGATTGGCCTAAACTGCCCCTTGCCAGCTGTTTTACATAACTAAAGTATTGTACTATTATGGGAACCTCTGGGTCATAATTAAGTATAGCCTTTGCTTGCCTATAAGCTTCTTCATAGTTCATACCCTGGGTTCTGACCATATCCATTGCCATTGAATCCACAGGATCACCGGGCATTATTCTTATTAAGATAAATGTCAATGTCATTGCAAAAAGAACAGTAACGAGCATCACTAATATTCGTTTATACCATATCAACTTTTGCTCACCCCACACGTTTCAAGACTCTATATAATTGTACGGATTTTTATACGAAATGCAGAATTTATATTTTGAGGAAGAGATTTACCCTTTGAGGGTAAATCTCTTCCTCAAATTCTTTAATGCTATGGAGGGCATTTCTCAGAATTAGTCTGCTAAATACATCTGCCCGTGATTAATCATCTTCGTCCATACGCGGGCATTAGCTCCACCATACCATTCTGGTGCGAGAGAATCTTCAGGATATACAAGTTTTTCGTTGTATACCTTGAACGGAGCTGTTTTCTCACCAATAGGCATTATGGGCGCCAGTATATTGGTAGCTTCTGCCAGCTTCTTAACGATTTCAACCTGTTCATTGTAATCCCTTGTATAGAACAAATCGTTAACCAATTGTATGCAGTCAACTTCTTCGCCGGATGACAATTTTACTTTTACTTCATATTTTACTAATTGTCCTGTCAACTTGGGATCCATAAAGCCTAACCTAATGTTACCACCAAGGTAAATTGCCTGGTAGAACTCCCACGGATGAACACCGTATGACAGTCCACCCGGACGGAAGTCGAAGCTTATCATGTGCTCGGCTTTGTCCAGATATTCCCAATATGCGCTTATTTCCATCGGTTTGAATTCTGTCTTCAGACCAAATGCATTAAGCTGATTGCTAATAGCTTCTCCACCAAGGAAGTAGATGAGCCAGGAGTTCATAGCGGAAACTTCCAGTTGTACTACCTGTCCGGATTGGTCTCTCCAGAAGCCGTCTGAACCTTTGGTCCAACCTATTCCTTTCAGAAGTTCTTCAGCCTTCTGAGGATTATAATCGTAATTTTCAAGTTTGGGCAGCAGATCCTTGATCCAACCATCCCTAACTGTAGGCGTCAAACCAGTAACATAAGTATCAGGCATCATTGTTCCCGGTTCCAATACCTCTAAGAGCTCTGCTCTGTCAATAGCATAAATTATAGCTTTTCTTACTTCAGGAATATTTACAGGATATTTACTTGTATTGAACTGCATTGAAGGCTGGCTGTACTCCGGTGACCAAACTATCCTCATGTTGGGATGTGTTTCCTGTAACTGTTTCAAAATATCATGAGTAACACCACCGGCGTCAAAATCAACTATACCTTGCATTCTGTTTGCAACATAAGACTCGGTTGAAGGTTCTCTTATAAACAGGATTTCATCAATCTTAACGTTATCGGCGCACCAGCTAGTCGGATTCTTCTTATAAATAGCCTCTGATGCCGTCTGCTTTTCAACAGTGAATGCACCTATGCAGACCATCTCTTCCAGAGGTGGCTTGAAGCTATAAAGGTCTTCTCTTATCTTTGACAATTCGGCATTTGAAGCTTCATCCAATGCGCCGCTGGCATCTCTCTTTTCAGTGAGAGGTTTTACTTGATCTGCCCATTTTCCATAGATGTGATAAGGACCCATAATAAGGTTTGCAAATGCGGTAGGAGCCATTAATACGCTATCTTCTCTCCACTTAATAACTACCGTATAATCATCTGGAGCCTCAAGTGTGTCTACATATTTCCACATAGCCCAGTTCTTAATGAAGCCCAGATAATAGGTACACAAAACGTCCTTGCTGGTGAATGGCGTACCATCACTCCATTTTACGCCTTTTCTCAGATGAATTATTGTTTCCTTGGGTTTCTCATCAAATGACTCGGCTAACATAGGAATGTAGACAGTTTTTCCTTCCCTGACGTCAGGAACAGTCTCGAATAGCCTATCAAAATTATATTCGCCAGGCAAATATGCACCAGCCCATGTCCATGGATTTCCGCTCTGAGCCGGCGGAGGATCCCAGTTCTGGCCTAATACGAGTCTCTTGGGCTCTCCTGCTTTTGTATCCCCAGTGCTCTGTTTACTATCATCAGTTTTTGTTTGAGTATCTGTCTTAGTGGTTGTATCTGTCTTAGTGGTTGTATCTGTCTTCGAATCGGTTTGTGTGCCTGTTGAAGATGACTGTTTACCACAAGCTGCTAATATCATGGTTACAGAGATAATCATCGCAAGCACTACAAGTAACTTTTTGTTAATTTTTAACACTGTACTATTCCCCCCTATTTAATAACTTCTACACATTTTTGATAGACAATGGCTGTAAATATGACTTATAACAATTTACAAGCTACGCTTCTGAGACATTTCACCTCCCTTTTATAATGATGTAGATATTGTGGAGAAGATTTTAGCGCCATATTAAGTTTTTAACTACGCTGCGGGGAATTTCTGCTGCCAATGCTGTCAACCAAGTTGTATTAGTGTATTGTGCTAAAAATTAGGTAATATACCTGTGGTAATAAATTTAAGAAATTCAACTACTGTTTTAGTACTTTCTATAGTAGTAACATAAAGTAAGAATTAACTATTTTAATAAATAATCTAAAATGATATACATATAATAAAAAAACTTTTTTATGGTTGGCCCTTATAACAACCTGTACTCTCAATACATTTTTATTCGCCAGTGTCAACGCTTATTACATAAACAATTCATTCTATAAATCAATAAAAATTTTCTCAGTTATTTCAGTTTACAAAAAACAAAACACCCACATTTTTGAGAGATAATGCGCTTTAAAGTTCACAAAACCTCTCACACAGACTTTACCAACCTCCTTTAGACAGATACGCTGCAACTGCTGCTTGCTTCTTTGACGAGACTCATTTACTTATTAGAAATGCTTCCGTTGGCATGTGCAAAAGCTTCTTTACTTTCTCACATGACTTAGTTTCAAATTAACCAATGCTTTAATTAACACTGGGCTCAACTTAAACCATTTAGTTTGTCTAGTAATAGATTTAGCAAATACTAAAATCTTTGTCAATAGTTTTTCGTAAAATTGTCCATGAATGTTGCAAAATTAGACTCATTATTGTTGCAAAATTACCAAACGAATAATAATTTGGCAGAGTGGCATCCTAAAATTTCCTCTACACATTAAACGTAATTGCATGTCAAAGGGGCAAGGTATATCTTTTCCTTGCCCCTCTCTGTAAGTCTTTCACAATAGCTATGATGATATATTAAAACCTGTTCATGTCGTTTCAAAGAACCTCAGTATTGAGCCATCTATAGTCGTAATACGGCATTCCCGCGCACCCCAGGGCTGGAGTTCAATATCGGTAATTTGCGTCCAACCTTTGTATTTCACCATCTTATGCAATGTTTCCAGCCCCTGGACCATTATAAACCCAACTGCACCCTTAACAGGCTCTCCTTTGAACAGATGAATACCCCTGAAAGGTGTCAGTCCGGAGACGATAAGTTCACCAGGGTAATCTTTTTCATACTGGCATCCTCCTTTTCAAATGATGTGAAGGTAAGTCTTGGATATGGATTGAGCCGCATCCCTTCCTTGCGCTTTTGCAAAGTCTAATAAGGTGATTGTAAACAAAAAGATTCTGTATAATAAAGACTCATATTTCGACACCAATATCAAAGTTTTAGCGCAGTGGCAAAAGTCCCCGTGACATGCATTCATGTATAAATAATATGCAGTTGCTTAAAATAGATATTTGGTATAAAATATCAAACGTAAATTTATTAAAATGGTGATTAATGTGTTGAAAGGTAAGATGAAGAATGAAAAAAGGTACATATCAATAATGTTTGTACCTCTTTATTCTTCGAAAGTCCGCACTTTTAAAATATCATCCTTTTACCTGAAGCTTTCGGTTATTTTGATTGTGCTTACGCTTTCACTGTCAACCCTGGCGGTTTATGTAAAAAACACAGTTGAAGAAAACAAAAGATTAAAGGAAGATATTGCTTTTCTATACAGGTTGAACTTTGAACAAAACGACTTACTGGTCAGACAGAATGAAATACTTAGAATAAATAACGACACAATAGAGACCCTAAACCGCGAAATTGATGTACGGGATGCATACATTAACGACAGAATAAATGAAATGCTGAGAAAATATAAGGATCTCACCGACACATACATTCTGAACAGAATCAATGCTTCCACTGTTAGCCGTTCCGGTGACAGGATGCAGTTTTCATCAATATCCGATGAAATCAGGGAACTTAAATCAATTCTGGAAGATTTAAATGACCTTAACAGGTTCCGTTCCCTTCAGTCAATTGATGTTACTGAAAGCAAGAAAATGATTAATGATTATCTTGCAACTCTCCCCACATTCTGGCCTGCGGCCGGCAGCATAAGCTCAGAATTCGGTAACAGAAAGGATCCTTTTACCGGCATAAAAAAATTTCATGAAGGCCTTGATATAGCAGGAAATTACGGAGATGATATTTATGCGGCAGGAGACGGAACTGTGACTTTCAGCGGTTACTACGGAGGTTATGGGCGCACTGTTATAATAGACCACGGCCGTGGTATAACAACGCTATACGGCCATGCTTCTTCTCTGCTGGTAAAAGAAGGGGATGTGGTCAAGAAAGGCGACCTTATTGCCAAAATCGGCAGCAGTGGCCGAAGCACGGGAGCTCACCTACATTTTGAGGTAATGATTAACGGTAATAAAGTTGATCCACTTGAGTTTTTAAATTCAAACGACTGACAAAAATTCAACATCTGATAACACACTTAAGATAAACTGTTGGGAGGTTGTAGTGGTGAAGAAAAACAAAAAGATGTCACATTCTCAATTTGTAAGTATTGTAGGGAGCAATTCCACATTCAGTGGAGACATAGAATGTGAAGGATCAATAAGGATTGACGGCATGCAGGAAGGAAACATAAAGGCTACCGGCAATGTGTTAATAGGGCCCCAGGGAGTCGTAAAAGGCAATGTTGAAGGGTTAAACGTCCAGGTAGCGGGGACTATATATGGAAACGTAAGGGCACAGGAAATTCTAAGGATTTTGTCTACGGCGAAACTTTTCGGAGACATTGAAGTAAGAAGCTTCGTTGCTGATGAGGGAGCCATTTTCCAGGGTAAATGCAAAATGCTTGGTGAAAATGAAGCCCAGGCCAGCGATGAAGCAAATTTAAAGCCTGCCACGTCATTATAATCCGCCGAATATAACAACCTCCATAACAGGAACAAATATCTGAAAGTCAATGGTTCTTGAAAAAAGCCCGGCTGAGATCATAAGCCGGGTGTTTATTTTTACCGCTATTTTGTGCTTTGTCCTTTCTTCATCAATGACTTCAAAGTCTGAAACCACTACGGAATTTACCTGTTGGATTTCTATATGCCTGTTTAAACTAAACTGGGATAAAAGGCCACTCTTGTGCAATTCTAAAGATTTATTAAGTGTAGTTTTCTGTATCCTTTCACTGCCGGCTTGTATTTCCCGGGCAAATTGGCTTCTGATTAAATTGCTGCACCGGGACAGGCAGATGTCTATTTCATTTTTGTTAAGTTCAATCGATGATATGCCGCCGTCTGCGAAACTCTTTATTATTACAATGTCATCATAAGAAAGACCGCTGAATGCTTGTTTTACAGCATCGTTGGCAGCGGCGGCAAATATACGGTCTATTTCATCCCGGAGGGTTTCAAATCCGGGGTAAATGGCATATATGGTATAAACAAACAGCGGTAACAACAGAACTATTACCATGACCAGCCGCAGCATATTACGTATTGTTTTTATATTTCTTTTTTTAAAATACCATAATTTATAGTACATTAACCCTTTTTTTCTCACATCAATACCCCCGCCTTACCATTATACGGAGGACAGGTTCCGGCTGTGCATTATATTATGCCAATTGATATTTTTTGTGGTATAATTACTGCATGAAATTTAAACCGTGGCGCCTGTGCCAAGGAGGATAGAATGAAAAACAGAACAGTTATCGTCCCCAGGAGACAGACTCATGAAATACATCCACTGATAAAGATATTTTTATCTTCTCTCAAGGCTTTTATTATTGTCATCCTGGCAATTTCCCTTTGTCTGGGAGGCCTTCTGGCCGGTGCCGTTTATGCATACATACAGACGGCGGAGCCGGTTAATGAAGAACATCTTCTTAACGTGGAAACCAGTGGCCTGACCACTTACATATACGATGAAGCAGGAAACATCACCGCAATGCTTACCGGCAAGGACAATAAAAACCGTGAAGTGATTGATTACAAGCAAATCCCGAAACACCTTGAACACGCTCTCGTGGCAATCGAAGACGAGCGCTTTTACAAACATAACGGGATTGATATACCGCGTACTGTTTCAGCAGCTCTCATTTATGTTACAGGTATTGGCAGCAGGCATGGCGGAAGTACCATTACCCAGCAACTGGTAAAACATCTGACCGACAGGTGGGAAGGAACGCCTCAGCGGAAAATCCAGGAACAGTGGAACGCCCTTCAACTGGAAAAACGGTTGGAGAAATGGCAGATTATAACCATGTATTTAAATGTTATATATATGGGAAACGGATGTTACGGGGTTCAGTCAGCCGCAAAAACATACTTCGGCAAAGATGTATCTGAACTTAACCTGGCTGAATGCGCCCTTTTAGCAGGCATTACAAATGAACCCGGGACCTATAATCCTTTCACCAAAGAAGGACGTATAGCGGCAGAGAAAAGGAAAAATATAATCCTGGCCAAAATGCTTGAACTTGGCTATATAAGCGAATCAGAATACAAGACTGCCCTGTATCAAAGATTGCAGTACGCCGACCCCCAGGAACGCGTAACCTCAGTAGCTGTCAACTCATATTTTGTTGACCAGGTTATCAACGACGTTATAAACGACCTGGCTGAAAAATACAATATCCCCGCGGACCTTGCAGAAATGCGCTTATACAATAACGGTCTGCAAATATATACCACCCAGGATCCCGTCATCCAGGAAAAAATGGATGAAGTGTTCAATAACCCCGAATTTTTCTGGCAGGACAACGACATTGCCGCCAGGTACGGCGAAAAACCCCAGGCGGCCATGGTAATCATAGACCCATATACAGGCTATATAAAAGCCATGTATGGAGGATCTGGCAAAAAAGAAGCTGACAGGACATTCAACAGGGCAACCCAGCTTAAACGCCAGACTGGTTCCAGTTTCAAACCTATTGCCATTTATGGCCCTGCCATCGATTTAAAACTTATCACGCCGGCGACAATAGTGGATGACGTACCGGTCAGGATGCATACCCCTTATGACAATGCGGACATTAATGAACTGTATCCACTCAATTTTGACAGGAATTATACTGGCCTGATCAGTGTGCGTGACGCTCTGAAAAGGTCTATAAACGTTGTTGCCGCAAAACTTTGGCGCGATACCCTGGGCGCAGACAGTTCGGTGGAATACCTGGCGCGGGCAGGTATAAACAGGGAAAACGAAAAATATGTTTCAATGGCTCTGGGCGGACTTAATGAAGGAGTAAGCCCCATGGAAATGGCCGGTGCATATATTCCCTTTGTAAATAACGGGGTATACATTAAACCGGTTACATACACAAAAGTCCTTGACGCCAACGGGAACACCATATTAGAGAAAAAGCCTGAATACAGCGTGGTTTACAGTGAGGAAACCGCATTCCTCATGACAGACATGATGCAGGAGGTCACGCGCACCGGTGGAACGGCCGCAGGCATTGTCAGCCCGGAATATACCGGAGTAGACGGTAATAAGATACCTACAGCGGGAAAAACCGGAACAACCAGCAATAACATCGATAAATGGTTTGTAGGTTTCACACCGTATTATATCGGCGCAGTATGGTATGGATACGACAATAAGATAGAGCCCATACCCCTGCAATATGGCGAAGAGAGAAACAAAGCACTGAGGATTTGGCAGGCAGTTATGCAGTCCGTTCATGAAGACCTGGACGGAAGGAACTTTCCTGACCCGCCAAAGAGCATAGTGCAGAGAGATATCTGTATATACTCAGGTAAGATAGCAACCGAACTATGTCGGCAGGATCCAAGAGGTTCAGCAGTCAGAACGGAGTATTTCATCAAGGGAACGGAACCCTTTTACCTGGATACCTGTGATGTACATGTAAAGGTAAAGGTTTGCAAGCAATCCCAGGATATCTGGGGAAGGGACCTTCTGGCAGGTCCCAACTGTCCGGAAAGAACCATCGAGGAAAAAGTCCTGATCATGCGGCCGGAGCCATATGTTCCAGAGATGCCTAATGATCCGTATCCCCTTGACTGGAAATATGAAATCCCTATAGCTGAATACTGTACAGTGCACGGTGCAGCAAACGGACAGAACACCCCTTGAACTCAAGGGGTTTTTATAATGTTAACCTGCAAATATTGTGCTATAATTACTTGGTACATAGTATTGAACTTTATTCCGGACATGTCGTCATATATATTATTGAGATTTATTATAATATGGTTTACATCTCGGAGGATATATGAGTAAAAAGCGCAGTAATATCAATGACAAATATGTCAAGAATTATAATATGAAAAACGGCATGAAAAATAATGGGAAAAATAATATGAAGAACAATCCAAAAAAAGGCAAAAGTAAAGCCGGCAGGATAATAAAAAGCCTTATCAAGGCTTTCATCATCCTGTTTATTTTTCTTGGCCTGGCAGGTGCAGGAATCCTGGCCGGACTGATATACGGTTATGCCGTCAAGACTGAACCATTAAAAATAGAAGATCTACAGCTTCAAACAAAAACCACGTTTATTTATGACGATGCCGGCAATGAAATTGCCCGGTTAACCGGAAGCCAGAACATAAACCGGGAGATAGTGTATTACAAGGACGTGCCGAAGCATCTCGCAAATGCCTTTATTGCCATTGAGGACGAACGGTTTGAGAAGCATTTCGGCGTTGACGTCATAGGCATAATGAGGGCGGTGGTTAAAAAGATTCTTAATCCGTCCGCCCCCATGCAGGGTGCAAGCACAATTACCCAACAGGTGGTAAGAAATCTTACCGGGACCTTTGAAGTCAAGCTGGACAGGAAAATACGGGAATGGGTACTGGCCGTACAACTGGAGAGGAAACTGGAAAAATGGCAGATTCTTGAGCTGTACATGAATTTAATTTACATGGGCGGTTATAACGGTAATAACTATTATGGGGTACAATCTGCCTCAAAAGCGTATTTTGGAAAAGACGTATCAGAGCTTTCATTGGCAGAATGTGCCTTGTTGGCCGGTATTACCAATGCTCCCACAATATATGCACCTATAAATGATAAGAATAAGGCTAACGCCAAGGTACGTCAGGAGATAATACTGGCCAAGATGCTTGAGTTGGGATATATCGACGAAAGGGAATATGAACAGGCCATAAAGGAACCATTAAAATATGCAAAGCAACAGGAAACCAGATCCACCCTGCCTGTGCAGTCATATTTTGTGGACTACGTGGTTGAACAGGTTATCAATGATTTTGTCACGAAAAAAGGCATGGACATGGATTATGTAATAACCAAACTTTATAACCACGGGCTTAGAATATACACTACTCAGAATACTGAAATGCAGAAAGTCATGGACAAAGTCTTTACTGATGACCAGTATTTCTACACCGAAAATGAAAAGGCCATCAAGAATAATGAACATGCCCAGGCAGCAATGGTGGTCATTGATCCTTATACAGGCCAAATCAAGGCCATGTATGGCGGGTACGGTGAAAAGAAGGCCAGCAGGATTTACAACAGGGCAACACAATCAAAGAGACAACCGGGTTCCAGCTTCAAGCCAATAGCCGTTTATGGGCCTGCCATTGATTTAAGGCTCATTACACCTGCCACAGTTATAGATGATATCCCGGTATACCTGAACAACCAAAAACCCAATGAAAGATACCCCTTAAATTTTGACCGTACCTATGGGGGCCTTACAACTATAAGAAATGCCATAAAGAATTCCATCAACGTTGTGGCTGCAAGGGTATGGTATGAAACTCTTGGCGCAGACAATTCCATTGAATACCTGAAAAAAGTAGGCATTGACAGGGAGAATGAAAAGTATGTTTCAATTTCCATGGGCGGACTGGAGGAAGGAGTAAACCCACTCCTGATGGCGGCAGCCTATGTTCCCTTTGTTAATAAAGGCCTATACCTGGAACCGGTAGCCTACACAAAGGTACTGGACAGCGACGGTAAGGTACTGCTTGAAAATAAGCAGGAATACAGGACAGTATATGATGAGACAAGCGCATACCTGATGTTAAATATGCTGCAGGACGTAACCAGGCCAGGAGGTACGGCAGCCGACTGTATCATTGGCGATGGTACCCGGATTCCTACCGCGGGAAAAACCGGCACCACCAATGACAATATAGACAAATGGTTTGTCGGTTTTACTCCGTACTATGTTGCCGCAACCTGGTACGGATACGACAATACAACTGAACCTATTGAGGTAGCTTCTGCCGAGCAAGGTCTGGCCAAAAAGATCTGGACAGCAGTAATGAACGGCATTCACGAAGGATTGCCGGCAAAAGATTTCGAGGTACCCACAGGTCTTGAAAAACGCAATATTTGTATTTATTCAGGCAAGATTGCCACAGAACTGTGCGCTCATGACCCAAGAGGAAATGCTGTAAGGTCCGAATATTTTATAAAAGGTACCGAACCTCATTATTCAGAATTGTGTGATGTGCATGTAAAAGTGAAGATATGCAATGACAGCAAGGATGCTTTAGGCAGGCCTTTACCGGCAGGGCCCAACTGTCCTCCCGGTTCTGTTTCCGAAAAAATACTCATCCGGAGGCCTGAACCATATACTCCGCAATTTCCGGGTGAACCTCTGCCTTTGGACCTTAAGTATGATATCTCGCCAGGCGAATACTGCCCGGTACATGGAGCAATTGATTAGCCATAAAAAAACCCCGTTCATCAAGACAGTTCTTAGCCTGTCCTAGGGAACGGGGTGTTTATTATTCAGTTTTTCTGGCCTTGAATAATGTTCCCCTGAATTCACCGTTAAGAATATCCACAATTATCGACGGATCGCTGCCGTTTGCCAGCACCATGTTTACCCCAGCGGCTGTAGCAATCCGGGCTGCTTTCAGCTTCGTCTGCATGCCCCCGGTTCCCAGCAACGTGCCTTTTCCGCCTGCAAACCTTTCAATTTCAGGAGTTATTTCATCTATTACCCTGATTAGGTGAGAATCAGGATTTGTTCTCGGATCACTGTCATAGAATCCGTCTATGTCAGATAGTATAATAAGCAAGTCAGCTTTGATCAGTTTGCTTACAATAGCTGACAATGTGTCATTTTCACTGAAGGTATCATACTGCCCGGCCTTAATTTCTGCTACGGAAACCGAGTCATTTTCATTTACGATGGGAATAATGCCATTTTCAAGCAAGGTTTCAAAGGTGTTTATTACGTTTTCGCATCCTACAATATCTGTGATTACATCCTGGGTTAGGAGTATCTGGGCCACAATCTTGTTATACTCACCGAAAAACTTGCTGTAAATATGCATCAGCTCACACTGTCCGACAGCTGCTACTGCCTGTTTTTCCCGGATGGTTTTTGGCCTCTCTTTAAGGTTTAGTTTCCCCACACCAACACCGATGGCTCCTGAAGAAACCAGGACTATTTCCTTCCCTGAGTTGGACAAATCTGACAAAACCCTGGCCAGCTTGTCAATCAATGTAAAATGTGTTTTTCCGTTACTGTAGGTGATGGTAGACGTACCCACCTTGACAACAATTCTTTTGGCATTTCTTAATACTTCTTTTTCTTTGGCCAGAAATTCTTCGTTCAGGGAAATCCCATTTCCCTGAGGCAAGATATCCCTGGCCTGTGACAAGATATCTTTTTCTTCTGACATGACAGCTCCACCCTCATTTTCTTTGATTTACTGTATATGCCTACAGGCAGTGTATTCAGCTTCCGGATTAACTAATCCCGGAGTTTTACAAGCTTAGTACTCTGTTAACTTTACATTGCCCCAGGCACCCATTTTTTCACCAATTATAACAATCCCGCCTTCAATACCGCGAATGTGGGATAACAGTGCAAGACCCTTTTCAATGTCCTCAGCTGATTTAACTATATTACAGGCAGCCGTAGCAGCAGCATCCGCCAGGGCTGTATCCCGTGACAAAACAACCACTGCATCAGCTTTTCCAAAGCTTAATGAATGCCCCACGGTTCCTGAAGATGTGCAAATCCCCATGGGAGTCATCTCAGGCAGAATCTCTACGGCAATTCTATTGCTCAGGGGAGACTTGCCTGCATAAATTCCGACCTTGCGTGTTATTGTTGACTTTATAAATATATCTCCGCCGTTTTCCACAATGACATTACTGCTGTGATTTAAAAGTTCTTTTCCTACCAATTCACTGATAGCGCCCGCAACAGCAGCCATGGGCCCCACATTTGCCCTTGCTGCCGCCATGCACATGTTCTGAACAATGAGAGGAGCATTTTCAGTAGCTTCCAAGGGCACCAGAGAAGTAAGGAACAAAGGATGTTCCCTGATGTAATCCTCAAGCTGTTTCCTGTATTTCAGCACACAAGCCCTGGCCACATCTGTCAGGTCTTTCTCGGCTCCAATTTCCAGATCTGTTTCATAAATCCGCACATTGAAGAAAACAAGATTAATACCTTTAAAATACCTGCGGTATCTCCTCTCCTGGTACATCAATCATTCGACCCCGTTATCAGATACCCGTAATACCCTCAAGGGACATGCCTTAATGCAAAGCCTGCAAACCATACATTTTTCCTGGTCAAATGTCAGGCTCCAGTCTTCTGTGTTCATGCTCAGTGCCCCAGTAGGGCAGACGGCTGTACACGCACCACAGTGGACACAACTGTCCTCCTGCAATACTATTATGTCCTGAAGGATTTTATATTCAACATTATGTCTTCCCAAAAACTCCAGGCCGGATTTTATATCTTCATCCCGTCCTTCAATATCCGCAATGAGTTTTCCGGTTTTGTTCAGGCTTACATCTGCATTAAGTATGTTAATCAACAGATTGTAGTCTTTTATAAGATGATATGTGATAGGTTTAGTCACATTTTCAACGGTAAATTTCATGGCAATTTTTATTTTACTCATTTCCATGTCCCCTTATTTCCAACTTGTTAACCTTGGCCTCAGAAGGAAGTTTCTCCACCGGTTTCGTCAATGTGAAAAGCCCGTTCTTAATCTGGTTTTTCAGGACCTCAGCTATTTCCCTGGACATCTTGAGGCTCGACAACGGCGCCGTGGGAACAATCCTGCCGTTAAGCTCGACTTTGCCGCTTCTTAGTTGTTCATAGTTAACGGTGCCTACAACACCATATTTCCCGCTTTTGTCCACTATTGTAGTAATTATATCACGATTTCTTACAGTAGTCTTTATCAGCATATCTTCATCGAGAATGGGTATGGGTATACCAATCCCCACAAATAATGTTATTCCATATTTTTCGAACACTCCTGCCCTGATATAGCGGGTGCTCATCTTCTTTATATCCCCTATTAGCGCCAGGGTGCCAGCAGGCCCAATAGGCACACCGTTCTCCGCCCTTACCTGGCCTGGATTGTGCTGGGTACCTTCCCATGCTACGAATCCATGGGTCCCGCCAATGAAAACCTTTGTACCGATACCTATAGTCCTGTATTCAGGATCATTTAGCAGAGGACTTAATTCACCGGAAGTCGCATATGTAATATTTCCGCCGTTAGGAAGGAGTGTTCCCATATAAGTATATATGGTCCTGTCCGACATGTTGGTGGCAGCAGAATAGTTTTGATAGGCATTCCGGGGATTAAACATGAACGCCTGGTTTATATTGTACTTATTGATTGTTGTTTTGATTTGTTTCCTGGGGTAGCAATCCGTACCATATGATTCTGCATAAAGATCTATATCCTTTCCTGCAATCAGTTCCTCAATGACATGGGCTCCTCCATATTCCATGGGCGCGGACTCGGACGGCTCTGTAGCTCCAAGATATGCATCCACGGCGGCAACACCGGCATATGCCCTTACTCCGTTAAGCCATACCCGGCACATCCTGATAGGGGGGTCAGAATGCCCAAAATTTAAGAATACACCTGACGAGCACATGGGTCCGAATGTTCCGGTAGTGACTACGTCTATTTCCTCAGCTGCCTTTTTTACACCTTTTTCCTCAACAATTTTTATAACCTCTTCGGCGGTTACTACAACTACTTTACCGCTTTGAATTTTTTCATTGATTTCTTCCCAACTCTTGTATGCCATTTTACCCCCTGCCTTATATCCAGAAATTAAACAGTTTTTCTGCCGTTCCATTGAATTGTTATTATACATTGTACAATATTATAGACTTCCGGTGAAGTTATTGCAACTAATAATATTATTGGGGGTCGTGTCAACTTGTTTTAGGTTTTGCGTTACTGTCTGCCCCTCTCTTTGGGAGGATCATATAGCAAATCCATTATCTCGTATGAATCTAAGTGTCCGTGTCAGCAGAGTTACTTTTCCGC
>Ga0134101_1000940_pt1 | contig 27105 bp, 16 predicted proteins | sample 12_3_2metaG_FD_94446 | JGI IMG/M metagenome (GOLD analysis project Ga0134101, IMG submission 94446) | Switchgrass degrading microbial communities from high solid loading bioreactors in New Hampshire, USA - 12_48_3.3_201_A2 metaG | ecosystem: Engineered > Bioreactor > Semi-continuous > Anaerobic...
ATACCTCCTATGATATTTTTTGTTTTGCGATTGTCAGTCGCACAAATTATATCATAGGTTTTTTATTGCTCAGAGCTTAAGCCCTTTTATCCACCAGCATAGCTGGTGGTTTTCTATACAATATAAAATTAGAAAAGAGATAACTGTTTTCAGATATCTCTTTTCTAATTTTATAACAGGACTTAAAATCAATAAATATAAATTTTTAATGGATAAACAGGACATAAGCCCTGGCCCTGATAATGTTTATATTGTTTTCAAAGTCAATTGATAAATTAATATGTATATCCGAACATTCTCCGCCATGGTCAAATTACTTTATATCAGGTAAGTTATTCATGCTGCCATCAGGAGTATAGTCAATATCCTCCAGATTGCCTTCAAAGTATTTTTCATATGCAGTAAAATCGAAATAACCGTGGCCACTCAGGCAGAAAAGAATAACCTTCTCTTCACCGGCTTCCTTTGCAAGTAATGCTTCGTCTATTGCTCCACGGATGGCATGTGCCGATTCGGGAGCAGGTACAATCCCTTCTGCTCTTGCAAAAGTGACTGCTGCTTCAAAAACAGACTTTTGGCCGTAAGCTTTTGCTTCAATAATTCCATCATGATACAGCTGACTTACTATTGCAGATGCCCCATGATATCTGAGACCTCCTGCGTGAATTCCTGCAGGTATGAAATCATGTCCCAGGGTGTACATTTTTGTAATGGGGGCTACCTTTACGGTATCACCATAATCATATGCAAAAACACCCTTCGTCAGGGTAGGGCATGCAGAGGGTTCAACTGCCACCGCTCTAAGCTTCTTCCCATTAAACTTGTCTTGCAGGAATGGGAAGGTAATTCCCGCGAAATTACTTCCACCGCCGCAGCAGGCATAAATTACATCAGGATATTCATCCAGCATTTCCATTTGTTTCCTGGCCTCTATACCTATAATGGTCTGATGGAGGCACACATGATTTAAGACACTTCCAAGTGCATAGTTTGTGTCAGCATGTGATGCGGCATCTTCCACAGCTTCACTTATTGCTATACCAAGGCTGCCTGAACAGTTTGGGTCTTTCTCCAGAACACTTCTTCCGCAGTTGGTCCTGTTACTGGGACTGGCTACTACGTCTGCACCAAAGGTCTTCATAAAGGAGCGCCTGTAGGGCTTTTGCATGTAACTTACATTTACCATATAAACTGAACATTCAAGACCGAACTGGTTTGCAGCAAGGCTTAAAGCACTGCCCCATTGTCCGGCTCCTGTTTCTGTAGCCAGCCTTTTTATACCCGCAGCTTTATTGTAATATGCCTGAGGTATAGCTGAATTAAGCTTATGACTTCCTGTTGCATTGGTTCCTTCGTATTTGTAATAAATACGTGCTGGAGTTCCCAGCTGTTTTTCAAGACCTTTGGCCCTATAGAGGGGACTGGGCCTGAATTGCTTATACATTTCCCTAACCTGGTCGGGAATGTCAACATAGCGGTCGGTTGTCATTTCCTGTTTGATAATCTCGTCAGGGAAAATTGCTTTCATATCATCTGGTTCAATTAATTTAAGTGTGGCAGGGTTATGATAGGGTGCCGGCTTGTTTGGCATATCTGCGATAATATTATACCATTGCTTTGGAATCTCGCTTTCAGGCAGAATAATCTTATTTACCTCGTCTCGTCTCATCATTCTAATCTCTCCTCAATCTAAATTTTATTTATATATATAATAATTCAATGTTATGTAAATAGTCAATTAAGATATTACTTAATAAATAATATTAATTAAATTTAATAATGTTTCGGGATTTTGAATATATATCATCAGGGACAACTTATCTTCAAGGGAAAGAAAGGAAAAATAGCAGATATGTTTAAGTATTTTTTTACATATATAGATCAAATTCCACAAGAGCAAAGAAATGAACTTTTTTCGATACAGCATTTATTGTCTCTTGCAATGGTTGTTTGCTTATGGCTAATTATAATCCTTATCATTAAAAACAAAAGTATTGAAGAGAAATGGAAGGCTCTGAGAGTTATTTCTTTAATGCTTCCATTTTTGGAATTAGCACAGATAGTTTGGTACATATATGTAGGGAAGTTTTCCTGGGGCTATACTCTTCCGGTTCATTTATGCAGTCTTATGTCCATACTACTGCCATTGATGGTTTATACAAAAAACAGGCTTCTTCAGGAATACTCCTATGCTGTCGGATTGGCTCCGGCATTTATGACGCTGCTGACACCAGATGTTTATTATTATCCTTCCTTGTCCTTTATTTATATTCAGACCATGCTTGTACATGGTATCATATGCCTGATACCTTTGATTATGGTTTTCTGTATGGGGTTTAAGCCGGATATAAGAAGGCTTCCGAGGGTTATTGCATTGCTGTTTGGATTAGTATTAATCATCTTACCTATTAACATCATTACCGAGGGTAATTATTTTTTCTTACGGTATCCGGCGGTTGGTTCTCCGATGGAGACCTTTGAAAAGCTGGTGGGGAGCCCCGGGTATCTTGTATTAACATTTTTACTGGGCTGCGTGTTATGGCTTATACTATACATACCATTTATTTTATTTAAGCTTTATGCTGTAAAAAAAGTGAATGCTCCATTTACGACTTGTTCAGAAATATCTTCAAAAGAAAAAAAGGAACCCATTTTATCAAAATAGATATAAAAACAGGTTCCTGCTTTGGAAAATAAATGGAAAAATATGGATAAAAGGTTCTTGGGCTTCAGTTTCAGCGTTATAATAGCCTGTCCAGGGGCTTTAATGCCGGACCGTCAATAACTGTTCCATCATAATTATACCGCGAAGCATGACAGGGGCAGTCCCATGTATTTTCGGCAGAATTCCAGTGAACCTCACAGCCCAGATGTTTACAGGTAGTATCCACTATATAGAGGTTTCCATCCATATCTTTATATGCGCCGGCCCTCTTACCGTTAAACATTAGCGCTTTACCTTTTCCGGGATCCAGGGAAATATCATTGGGCAGCTTCATCAGTTTTCCTTCTATGAGACTCTCTGCAACTTCAGCATTTTCTTTGAAAAAGTTTTTAGCAGAGCTAATCGGGGACATTTTTGTAGGTGAAAATACTTCCTCAACCTCACTTTTACCCTTTGTAATAATATCTCTGATTATCATAGCTGAAACGGTACTTGTAGTCATACCCCACTTTTGATAAGCTGCTGCAATAAATATATTTAGTTTCCTCGATGTTATATGCCCTATCATTGGAATTTCATTCATAGCGGTATAATCCTGGGTTGACCAACGGTATGGAATTTCCAACGCCTTAAAGGTATCATCAGCCCACTTGATCAGATTTTTATAATGTTCTCTTTCATTATCATCCTTTCCAGTTTTATGATGCTCACCACCCAGTATAAGAATTTGACCGCCATCCTCCAAAGGATGGGTTCTCACTGACCTTGTAGGCTCCTCATATGAAATATACATTCCTCCCGACAATTTGATACCTGCTTTAACCGCAAGAGCGTAAGATCGTTCTGCAAACATTCTGGCAGAAAAGAAACCTCCTCCGTCGTAAAAGGGAAAATGACTGGCGATAATAACCTTGTCTGATATAATGCTGAATCCGTTTCTGGTTGAGGTTCTGCATTCTCTATCCTCATGAATGTCTATGGCGGTAGTATTTTCAAAAATATGTCCTCCGTTTTTTACAAAGATATCAGCCAGGGCAAGCAGGTATTTTCTTGGGTGAAACTGTGCCTGATTGTCAAAACGTACAGAGCCTTTAATCTCATAAGGAAGATCAAGATTTGTAACAAACTCGGCAGGAAGCCCAAGCTCTAGTGCTGTTTCAACTTCATTCTCCAGTTTTTCAATATATTTTTCATCCTGAGTATAGACATAGTTTGCCTGATGACTGAAGTCACAGCTGATATTGTTTTCTTTTATAATATTTTCAATCAGTGAAATAGCTTTTTGATTAATTTCACCATATTTTTTTGCTCCATCGCTGCCTATTTTCTTTTTTAGTGTTGTATACTTTAAATCATGAAGGGAAGTAATTTTAGCTGTTGTGTGTCCGGAAGTTGACATGGCTATTCTGAAGGAGTCTATTACAACTACATCAAAACCTTCCTTTTGCAGAAGAAACGCGTTTGTTAAGCCGGTTATTCCTCCTCCAACAATAAGTATGTCTGTTTTAATATTCTCCTGTAATGAAGGATAGTTTGTTGACGGAGTAGTGGCTATCCAGTAGGATTCAACCGGTTTTTGAAAAGTTCTGTCTATAAGATTCTGCATAAACTCAATCTCCTAACATTTAATTTTCAGATTAATTTTATGTTTTGCTATTAATTAGCTGCAAAATTCAATATTTATATAAATTTTGTAAGTATTTATAGTATTTATAAGTATTGATATAAGTACTTTTACAAGGACTTATATTAAGTATTACTGTTATCAGAGCTCTAAAAGGATTGTCCATTTTAATTTAGATTTCCCTTGTGGTGAAAAATTATAATTAGAGGTTTTGATATTAATCAGATGTTATAAATGAATAAAAATTATTATTTATTAGCGATAAATAGATATAATTACAAAATATTATCGATATTTGTAAAATTGGTAAGACAAATTGTAACATTTTATGTATAATAATACGATAAAGGATTAAATCACTAAAGCAAAAAAGGAGAGAATATCAGTAATGAAGAAAATTATTTCACTTTTGTTGGTATTGTGTTTGATGCTTAGTTTTTTACCTGCATCAGTAGCCGCCAATAGCAACGACACACAGCTTAAAGCACTTCCGGAGGTTGGAACAGTAATTTCAGGGTTCAAAACCATGGAAGTAGGTAACATTGATTTGATTAATTCTAAAACAGCTTTGTTTAGACATGAGAAAACCGGTGCGGAACTGCTGTTCATACAAAGTAAGGATATAGACAGATCCTTTAATATAACATTTAAAACTCCGACTATTAATGACACCGGATTGAACCATGTTTTAGAACATATAACTGTATCAGGCTCAAAAAAGTATCCGCTTAAAGATGTATTGTTTACTGCTGCAAACCAGACTTACAGTACCTTTGTTAATGCAATGACTTCACAGACCTGGACTACATATCCGGTTTCGTCCATGAGTGAAGCTCAGCTTATGAAACTCACAGATTTATATCTGGACTGTGTATACAATCCGATGATTAACAGCGATAAGAATATTTTCGCAAGAGAAGGCTGGAGATATGAGCTGGCTGATGAAAAATCACCCTTAACTGTAACTGGTGTGGTGTATAATGAAATGAAGAGTGGCAGTATAAATGACGCAGCTTATCGTAATGTACTTAAAACACTCTACCCTAATAGTGCTCAGTCATATATCTCAGGTGGTGACCCTGATGTTATGACAGAGCTTACATACGATCAACTCATTGAATATCATAAGACTTACTATCATCCTTCCAACTCATTAATGATTCTTTACGGAAACGTTGATTATGAGAAGTTTTTAAAGCACATAAATGATGAATATCTTTCAAAATTCGATAAGAAGGATATAAAAATTGATACCGGAAAGGTAGCCCCTGCTAAAGAAATGGTAGAAAAGACCTACCAATTCCCAGTTTCAGCATCATCCAACACAAAAAATGCATCTGAAATAGATTATGCTTTTGTATTAAATGATGCAACTGATGAAGAGATGGTTGGATTAGAACTTGTCGGTGTATACCTTAGTCAACCGTCTTCTCCATTACAAAAAGCTTATAATGAAAGCAAAATCGGGGGAAGTTTAAGTGTCAAATTAATTAATGAAACAGTACAACCTATATTATGCTTTTCTGCAATTAATGCCGATGAAAATCGAAAAGACGATTTTAAGAAGTTGGTTGACAGTACAATAGAGGATTTAGTAAAGAATGGCACTGATAAAGCTTCAACTGACGCAATTGCTTCGGCAATCACGTTAGGTAATGCTAACATTACTGAAAGTAGTAACCTTGGTGTACTATTGTCTGTTTCAATTGCGAAAAAATGGGTTATTACAGGGAAAACTGATTATGTAAACGCATACGTAAATGCTTTAAAAGATATCAGAACAAAATTAAAGGATAACTACCTGGAGAGTCTTACAGATAAATATGTATTAAGGAATGCCCACAAAGCATTGGTAGTTACTGTTCCTCAGGCCGGATTGGCAGAGAAGAAGGAGCAGGATCTAAAAAAGAAACTTGAAGACATAAAGGCCTCAATGAGTAAAGATGAAATAGCAAAGCTCATTGCAGATACAAAGGCATATAACCAGTGGAACAGTAAAACTGATGATGAAAAAGTAGTAGAATCCCTTAAAGCTGTAAATGTTTCAGACCTTCCTGAAGAGATAAAAAAATATAAAGTGAATGAATCAAAACTATCTGATGGAATCAGATTAATATCTACAGAAGCAAATGTGGATGAGACAGCATTAACCAGAATTTATTTCGATGCCTCAGGTGTACCTTTAGAAAAAATACATTATTTCAAATTATTATCAAGCCTTCTTTGTGGCCTTGAAACAAAAAATTTAAACCATCAACAGTTAGATACTCAAAATATAAGATATTTGAACGGAGCATCTTTCAATATAACAATAATAGAGAAAAAGGATAAAAGCTTTACTCCTTATTTGACCATATCATGGATAGGGTTAATTGGAGAGTATGATAAGCAGCTTGAACTTGTAAAAGAGATACTGCTCAATACCAAATTAGATGATAAAACAGAATTACTTAATAATGTTAAAACCCAAAAATCAAACTTTATAACAAGATTTACCAGTGATCCTTTTGGAGTTTTGACGAACAGAAATACTGCTCATTTTGGAGACAGTTATAATTACAATACATATATTTCAGGGCTTGATTACTACAATTTCCTCGTTATGGTTGAAAAGGCTTTGGAAGAAAAGCCTGAGGAAGTTATTGGTGAACTTAAGGCTATAAAAGAATTAGTAGTTAATAAAACAAATATGATTGCCTCCTTTGCTGGAAATAAGAATAACATACCTAAGTTTGAAACGGCTATTAAGTCTATGATAGATGATTTACCTGCAAAGAGCATTGTTAAGCAGGACTATTCAAAACTGCCTAAGCCTCCGGTAAAAGAGGCTATAGTAATGGATACTTCAATCCAGTATAATATGGTATCGGCCACTTTTGAAGAAATGGGAGCCACCTTCTCAGGTAAGTACCTGCCAATCTCAGTAATTGTTGAAGATAACTATATTCTTCCCAAAATCCGTTTCGAGTATGGTGCTTATGGAGGTATGGTGAACTTCACCACTGAAGGTCTCTATCTCGCCTCATATCGTGATCCTAATATAAAGGAAACCTACGATGTATACAATGGGGTTGCTGATTATTTGAAGAATGTGAACCTGACACAGAAAGATCTGGATAGGTATATACTTCAGACATACAGTCAATATACATATCCAAGTGGTGAACTTTCAGGAGCATTAAATGCAATGGTAAATTATCTCTCAGATAGAACAGATGAAGAAAAACTAAAATTGCTCCATGAAATGAAGTCATTAACTGTAGAGGATGTAAAGGCTTCTGCAAAACTATTTGAAAACCTGATGAAGAACGGGACATATTCAACAATTGGCAACAGTCAGAAAGTAAAAGAAAATAAAGAATTATTTGAAAAAATTAATGTAATTTTTGATAATGGTACATCTTCATCTTCAAATGAAACTATTACCAGAGCCCAGCTATTTGATGTTATTCTGGCTGGAATACCAAACGCACTGGATACAGCAAAGCAAATGGGATTATTAACTGCAGACAGTAAGGGAGATTATCGTGAAAATGATAAATTAAAAAGAGAAGAGCTGGCATCAATTATTGTAAAGGTTATGCAGCTGAGCGGTAAGGAACTGACAGGTGAAGAGGTTGCCATTGCCGACATTGATAAAGCTGGAAAGTGGGCAAAAGATGCAATAAAAGCAGTGGTATATTCAGGAGTAATGAAGCTGGACGACAAAGGTAATTTTAACCCTAAAGGCGAGCTTACCGTTTCAGAAGTTCAAGCAATAGTAGCTGAACTGCAATCCAGGCTAAATGCTCAGTAAACATTTAATGATTCATAAAAATAAAACAGGAGCAGATATTGAAACCCCGGCGAGTCATCATAAAATATGCTGACTGCCGGGGTTTTAGTCCCATGACATAAATAATAAGTAAAATAATTAATAAAAATTTACCAGTAAAAAAATGTATTAGATAAGATATTAGTAAGTTCTTATACATAAAACTTAAATAAAAATACCATTTAAGGTGGTCTAAGTCTATTTAGCAGGCTCCATTTTTCTGTTATTTGAACTGAAGGCTATTTTCAGTAGCGCCGGAGTAATTACTGTAGTCAGTATTACAACAATTAACGTAGGAATATATATTTCTTCAGAAATAATGTTATTCTGCATACCTATATTTGCAGTAATAATTGCTACTTCACCTCTTGATATCATACCGACACCAATCTGAAGGGATTCTTTACTGCTGATTTTAAGCGCTCTTGCTGCACCGGAACAACCCAAAAGCTTACCGATTACAGCAACAGCGAACATGACCAATGTAACCAGTATTACCTCTGGGCTCAACCCCTTTATTTCAGCTGACAGACCGACACTTGCAAAGAATATTAATGATAGGAATCCGGAAGATATGGCTTTAATATTCTTCTCTATGTATTCCTTATGAATAAACTGTGAAAGTGTAAGACCGCAAATATATGCACCAGTTATTGCAGCTATACCCAGAAGCTCTGAAATAAACGCCATTAACAGTGCCAGAGCTATTGAATAGGCAAGAAGATCCTTTTTATGCTTGTAATCGGAACTAATCTTATTTGTAAACTTGGGAAAAACAATTATCATAATAACACTGATAATACAGAATACAATAATTTTCCCAAAGGTCAAAGCAAGACTTATTGCCACTGACGCACCTTGTGCGCCGCTTCCTAAGGTTTGTGAGACTGCAAGAACAATTGATATTAATATCAGACCCAATACATCATCAATTACAGCAGCACCAAGAATGTTTACTCCTGCTTTGGTATTAAGTTTACCCAGCTCGGTTAAGGTCTGCACTGTAATACTGACACTGGTTGCAGTTAATATTACACCAACGAATAGATTTTCCCAAAAATCAGAGAAAAACAGATAAGCTGCAGCTGTACCAAGAATAAGGGGGACAATTACTCCCATTAAGGCAATAACAAATGAGGTTTTACCTGCCTTCTTCAATTCATCAATATTAGTTTCAAGACCAGCCAGAAACATTAACATAATAACGCCTAAATCAGATAATAACTTAATATTATCTGTGTATTCAACAAGGTTTAGTACTGCCGGACCGAGAATAACACCGGCAACCAGAGCACCTAAAACTTCTGGCATTTTAAATTTTCTGCTAATATGTCCTCCAATTTTTGTAAATACAAGAATTAGCGCTATTTCAATAAGTATTTTTTCCAGATTAACACCCTCTTTTTTTTAAAATATGATACCTTATATTATTCAGAAATTCAAGAATAAGTCCTTTACTTAGAGAAAAAGTCTTTACATGAATGATCAGACAATGTACTGTTAATGGAAGAACCCTCATGTAATATCAGCCTGTAACAAAAAGATTTAATTTCAATGTATAAAGGGAGCATAGTTGCATGTGATCTTTCAATTCTACTGTACCGCATTACCTACCGAAGTAGCTTAGAATAGTATTGGCCAGAGAAGAAATATTTAAAAAAATTATACACATATTTAATTGTTTTGGTTAAAATAACATTGTATTTTATTCTACTATTATTATACGTTGAAAGAGAGACAAAAGACTATGGAAGGATTCACAATTGTATTAGTATTACTTATAGCAATTGCAATTTCAAATGTGGTCAATCATTTTATTCCCATGGTTCCGGTTCCATTGATTCAAATAGCCCTGGGGTGCATTTTTGCAGTGATTCCCCTTGGTATAAACATTCGTCTTGAGCCGGAACTGTTTTTTGTACTGTTTGTTGCTCCAATACTGTTTAATGACGGTAAAATGATTCATAAAAATGAATTATGGAAGCTCAGGATACCCATTTTATTGCTTGCATTGGGTTTAGTATTTGCTACAGTAATAATAGGAGGTTATCTTATCTATTGGTTAATACCTGACATCCCTTTGCCGGCTGCTTTTGCTCTTGCAGCAATTATATCACCTACAGATGCAGTTGCCGTTAGTGCAATGGCAAAAAAAATACATATAAATAAGAGTATTATGACTCTGTTGGAAGGAGAGGCTTTGATTAATGATGCCTCTGGTCTTGTAGCATTTAAATTTGCTGTTGCTGCCACCGTTACCGGAATTTTTTCATTTAAGTCGGCAGTGTTCAGCTTTCTGATTCTGGCTTTTGGCGGTTTGGCAATAGGTGCCTTGGCAGCATTTTTAATAATTAAGTTCAGAATATATCTCAGAAGGCTTGGTATGGAAGATATTAAACTGCATATGCTCATTCAGATACTTACACCTTTCTTAATTTATCTAACAGCTGAGCATCTCGCAGTTTCTGGAATATTAGCGGTTGTGGCCGGAGGAATTGTTCATTCCATTGAAAAGAAGCAGGTGGAATCATCAACGCTGGAGTTACAGATCATGTCGGAAAACACATGGTCAATAATGATGTTTATATTAAACGGTTTGGTATTTGTGTTATTGGGCCTCCAGATCCCGGAAGTTGTAAAGGCTGTTTATTATAATCAGGAGATAGACACCTTTAAGGCTGTAGGTTATGTTGTTATTATATCTGTTGCTTTGATTATAATCCGTTATATTTGGATTTATTTATGCTGGAAGCCGGCAGATGTATTAGGAAAGAGATCCGGGAAACATACGCATAAACCAAAATTAAAAACCTTTGTACTTATTTCAATTTCAGGTGTGAGAGGTGCAGTAACATTAGCTGCGGCCTTTTCAGTTCCATATTTGCTCAGGATGGAAGTCCTTTTCCTCAAAGGGATCTCATAATATTTTTGGCGGCAGGAGTTATTTTGACTTCACTTATTATTGCAAGCGTATTCCTGCCTCTTTTATCCAGAAAAAATAAAATGGCTGTGTCAACCAGTAAGATCAGCCCTGAACAAGTAGCCCTTATCAAGCTTATGAAAGCTGTAATTAAAGCCATGAAAGAGGAGACTAACAGTGAAAACAGGGCCGCTGCCTTGTCAATAATATCTGATTGTCACAGGACTATTTGGCAAATTACTCATAGAGAGATGGGAAATATATTGGAGAGCAGAGATAAATCTTCTGAATCAAAAATATGGGTAACTGCCCTTGATGCAGAAAAGAAAGAAATTCAGGCAGTTTATGAGGAAGGGCTAATCGACAGGGAAACTCTTAACAGACTTCTGGAATCAGCAAATCATAGAGAGATGATTTTGACTAAAAAATACAAATATAAATTCATCCTGTTCATATATTTATTAAAAAGAGCATTGTCTGCTGTGAGGAAGAAAAATACACAGCTTGAAAGCCAGAGTGATTCTGATTCTATGATTAAAATTAGAATAAGAATTGCCAAAGCTGCCGTAGATGCTGTTACAAAAAATATGCATAGTAATAATAATGAGTTGTCTCTTTATGTTCTATCCCAATACAATGAAGTTATTCAGAAATTCTACGCCTCTACTGAAAGCTTAAAATCAGGCTATAAAGAGGTGAGCAAAAAAAGGGAACTTCAATATAAAGCTATTCAAATTCAAAGGAATGAGGTTCAGATTTTGTTTGAAAAAGGGGAGATATCCCTTGAAACTGCAAACAAACTGCGCAGGCTCATAAATTATTCAGAGGCCTCAATGATTCAGGAGAATGAGATAATGGAAGCCTGAGAATTACTAATATACAATATAATAGTATTATATTAATATAACAAAATGGGGAGTATGTGTTAAGGAAGAGATATATAGAATTAATGGCGAAAATTATTGAATTTTTGTATTATTTAGTTGATTTTAAATGTCCAGTAATGATAGATTATAATTAGTATACTTTAGTATATTGAGTTCCATAATGTCATTATTTGGGATTAATTACTCGGGGGTATATATAATGTTTAAAGTGTTTATTGTTGATGATGAACCATCAGTAATCGAAGGGTTAAAAATTATGATACCTTGGGATGAATTGGGATTCGAGCTGTGTGGGGTTGCATCCAATGGACTTGAAGCCTTGAAGCAAATTGAAGACCTGCGCCCCCATTTAGTCATTACAGATATACGCATGCCGGGTTTTGATGGATTGAAGCTGATATGTGAAGTACATAAGAAGGAACTTGATACAGAATTTGTTATTTTAAGCGGTTATGCAGACTTTTCATATGCCCAGCAAGCAATTAAAATGAAGGTACTGAACTATATACTGAAGCCTTTGGAGCAGGAGGAAATCCTTCTTGTATTACGTGAAGTAAAGAAAAAAATCGATGCAAAGCTATTTAAAGTATATGGTTTATCCCATGCAGAAATTGATAAATTTATATCTAACCGGAATGCACCAGATAATAATGTGATGAACCCCACTAGCACTACTTCAAAAGCAGAAAGTGTAAATAAATTAATTGAGGACAAATATGATGAAAAGCTTATAACTGCAGTTAGACTTATGAGCAGGGAAGATTCCCTGAAACTCATTAATGATATGTTTACTTACTTCAAAGAAAAGAATGTAAGTTTTTCAGATGCTTCTATACTGGTAAACAGCTGTATATACAGTATACTGCAGACTGCTCATGCACGGAAAATAAAAATAGATACTATTTTGCCGTCGGGAGTAATAGATCAGCCTGACTTGGTAAGTCTGAAAAAATATATTACAGATATTATATCTCAATTAATTGATTTGATGCTTGAGGAAAGACGAAAAAACTCCAAAAGTTATCTATATGAGGTCAAAAATTATTTGGATCAAAATTATGAAAAAGATATTAGTGTATCATTTCTTGCCGATATGGTTTTTTTGGAAGCAGGATATCTTGGAGATGCCTTCAGTAAACAGTTTGGGTTAAGTATCAGTGAGTATCAGCACCGCCTTAGAATTGCAAAAGCAATAAAGCTGATTGAAACTACAGACATGAAGTTGAGTGACATATCTGCCTGCACAGGTTACAATAATTACAATAACTTTTTTGCCCATTTTGTCCGTATTACAAATAAAAAACCTACCGAATATCAAAGGAGACATTAAAACTATGTCTCCTCTATTTTTAGAATAATTTCAGTACCCTTGTCTGGTTCACTGTAGATTTTAAAATGAAATCTATCACCAAAATTCATCATCATGCGGCGGTACACATTTTGGAGACCTATACCGCTTTCTTCAGAGCTGTTAGATACCTGGTCGTGGGTTTGGACAGCTTTTGGATTTTCCAGCTTGCTGTAAATAGCGTTTACTTTTTCTTGGGTCATACCTGATCCGTTATCTTTCACCGATATAACAATTGCATTGTCAATGATATCAGCTTTTATTGATAAATATCTGTTTTCTTCGATAGAAGCCTGAAGTCCGTGCTTGCATGCATTTTCCACAATTGGCTGAACACTCATTTTGGGAATGAGACGTTTGGCCTCAATAATTTGCGGTGATATCTCTATTGTGTAATCAAACTTGTCTCCAAATCGGAACTTTTCTATGGTAAGATACTTTTCAATAAAATCAAGTTCTTCGGATATAGGAATCAGGTCACTGCCTGTTGTCAGCATACGTTTAAAAAGCTTGGACAGGTTTGATATAATTGTTGAAAGTTCGGTATAACCGTTTTTCACACAGAAAACCAGAATAGCATTTAATGTGTTAAACAAAAAGTGCGGATCAACCTGAGCCTGAAGATAATGATATTCAGCTCTGATGTTTTCTACCTCAATGCTTTTTTTCTGCATTTCAAGCTTGTAAACTACATTTATCAGATCATTTATTTCAGCTATCATTTTGTTGAAGGTCTTAATGAGCCAACCAATCTCATCCCTTCCCGGGTTTTCCAACTCGAGAGGTTCGAGATGATCTTCACTTACCTTTTTCATGTGCTTTGCCAATGCTGTTAACCGATAGCGCATTGAATTTAACAGGGCCCATATCAATATGACCGACAAACCTGATAAGGACAAAGTTATTAATAATATATATGCCAGTACTACAAGCTGATTTTTATAAATTACAGATTTATTATACATTCCTGTTATTTTCCAGCCTGAGAAATATGGCTCAGGCCCTACATTTTTCTGAATAACATAATAGCCACTGTAAGGCTTGAGATCAAGCAACCCGGAAGAACTGGTATTAATATTGCTTGAAATTGTATTGCTCCAGATTACTTTGTCTCCCATACTGGTCAAAAAAGCATCCATATTTTTACTCTCAGCCTTAAGCTTTGCGATAATTCTGTCCAGCTTTATTTCAATAAGCAGATAATTTGTAGCATTGTCTAAAAAGGTTGGAGAATTTATTTTACGTATTACAGTTAACCTGTTCTCATAAGGAAAAATGGATATAGTGGTGGAGGCAGGATAAACAACAATATCAAAATTGCTTTGGGATGCAACCTTATACCACTCTTTTTTTCTAACCTCATCATCCAGAACTCTAAAATAGTCTGTATTTATAAAATGAGGGTCATCTATGTACAAAGAAATTTCTGCAATTTCAGGATTACTGACCAAATACATATTAAAACGGTTTTTCAGACTGTTCCAGTATAATTCGTAATGTTCGGTGGGAGTGTAAAATTTTTTAGACAAGTCATTAAGCAGGGTTTTGTCTGCATTAACCTGATTAGAGATGTTAATGGCAGTCTGGGTTAATATGTTGAAATCGTTTGCAGCACCTTCAAAGGTCTGGTCTAAGAAATGTATAGTGTTTTGCTCCATTGACCGTGCCGTAAAAGCCATCCAAATAATACCCCCGGCCACAACCGGAAGGCATATACAAAAGATATAGACAACAATGAATTTTCTGCGGATACTTATGTTATCAAACTGAACGAATAGCTTTTTCATATAAATATCTCCCGAAAATTTTTATATCTTAATATTTTTTGGAGAACTTAGTTACAGTTTATGAATATTTCTTTTTATACTCTGATGGGGATACTCCGGTAAATTCTTTAAACTTTTCTGTGAAGTATTTGTAATCGGAATATCCGCATAGTTCGCAAATGGCGGTTATCTTAATGTCATCAGAAGCTATAAGCATTTTGGCGTATTCAATTCTTAAGCTGTTAATAAAATTATTAAATTTCTGTCCCGTTTTCTTCTTTATAATTTTACTTATAATAATTGGGGACAGAGAAAACCTTTCGGCAATACTTTGGAGTGACAAACTCTCTCTGAAATTTTGCCGGATATACTCTAAAATTTCGTTTTCAAGCATAATCAGAGGTTTTTCATTATGTACATTCTGTTGATTGAAAACAAAGCTGCACATTTCAAGGGCAAGATTCTTTATATTTGGATTCAGGCTGCCAATTGATTTTGTGAACTTCAAAATTACGTTGCTGGCATCAATGCCATATGCATAGGACATTTTTCTTACCAAATCAGCCAATCTGTAAAGACAGATTGAATAAAGGCGGCGTGAAAGCTCTGCTTTATGGAGTTTGTAAAAAAACTCATCTACTGAACTAATCAACTGGGAAATATCCTTTCCTTTCAAAGAGTCAATCACCTTATCAAAAGGAAGTTCAGGAAATACAATTCTGTTGTTAAGGGATTTCTGCTTCAATGAATTTTCGCCCTCATTTTGGTTAAAACAGATTATCTTATTTTCAGGATTCAGTAAATAAGCGGTTTGTAAATGCTCCAGTTCCTTTCCGCATCTATAAATACTATCAATAATATCTCCCTCATTAATACTGCTGATCAGCATACAAAACTCTGTTGAACCGAAATATTCAGGGGAGATAGCAGTTATTTTATCACAGAACTCATTTATTTGCCCTGCATCATGCATAAATGATTTCATGCCGTCATGTAAAATAATAATATAGCTTCCACTTCCATTATAAAACAGGCAATTTTCGTTACTTAAGCCGACTATTTCGGTGAGTTTATCAAAAATAAAGCTTTCGGGCTTATTTAATACCACATCAAAGGAGTTTAATACAAATTGCAGTAAACGAATTTTAGTATTGTCAGGGATATTAAAAATAAATTGAGCCTTTCTGGTCAGCTTATCATTTCTTTTCCCATCCATTATATCAATAAATAACTGATTGGCTGTATATCGAATTAACTCAAGGTTTTCCTGTCTGGCAATTTTGTCGGCTTCTATACTCTCTGCAGCACGTAAAAGCTCATGTTCCAGCTCATCTGAGTCCAGTGGCTTGGTCAGGTAACCCAGAGCACCAAGCTGTAATGCCTTTTGGGCATATGAAAAATCGTTGTATCCACTTAGAAGTAAAAATTTGGGTGTAGGAAATATTTCATTGTTTACTTTTTCTATCAGTTCCAAACCATTCAGACCGGGCATACGGATATCACAAATAACCAGATCGGGTAATTTCTCCTGAATAATTGAAAAAGAGGTAACACCATCTGGTGCTTCCCCTACAATTTCATATCCCAGCCTGTCCCAGTTGACAAATAGCTTCAAGCCCTCTATTACGGAAGGTTCATCGTCCACAAGTACTACTTTGAACATTTACATTACCCCTTAAAAAAATGACCTATACTTATCCCAAATTTGATAATTTACATTATTTGATATTGAAAATATAATGCAATTATACAAGAAGCGGGTGTTTCAGTCAAATATACATACATACGCAAGTAGTATCATACCAGTGGTTTCTTAATATTATTATCTTCTTTGTATGGGTACAAATTGTGATTAAAAAACCCCGCATAAAATTAAGGAGGATGATTTATGAAAAGGTTTGCATCACTAGTTTTAGCAGCGGCTGTAGCAGTATCTATGTCCGCTTGCGGTCAAAGCAGTGAATCAAGCAACAGCACTTCAACTTCAACAACAAGTGCACAGTCCACAACTGCAGAGTCATCTGGCAGTTCACTACCAAAGCTTTCAGGTGATAATCCTGTAGAGTTTAGTATCTGGATTACCACAAATCAACAGGCTCCAGCTTCAGACAATAAGATTTCAAAATTGATGAAAGAAAAGCTTGGAGTAACTCTAAATTATGAAATAATTACTCCCGATAAACAGGACGAAAAGATAGGTGTCGCTCTTGCCGGCGGTGAGTATCCGGATTTACTTGGAGTAACAGACCAAAATGGTCGTATGGTTACCGGTGGAGCTTTCATTCCATTGGATGATTATTTAAAACCAGAATTAGCAGATGCTCTATATGAACACGTTAAACCTTACTGGAACAGAATGGCTTTCGATGCCGGCAACGGTAAGCATATATATCAGATTCCTAATTACAACCGTTATTATGGTGAAATCACCGGAGGCACAAACTACAGTGCATCAGGTTTCTGGATTCAGAAGGCTGTTTTGGCAGATGCAGGATATCCTGATCTCTCCAATATGACACTAGAAAAGTACTTTAAACTGTTGGAAGACTATAAGAATAAATATCCTACAATAGATGGTCAGCCAACTATAGCATTTGAAATTCTTTGTGCTACTGGAAGAGAATGGGGCTTAACAAATCCTCCTCAGTATCTCGCCGGATATCCAAACAACGGTGGTGTTATAGTTGATGAAAACAACGTAGCACAGATTTTCGCTGACAAGGAAATAGCTAAGAGATATTACAAGTTCCTTAATGAGATGAACGCAAAAGGTTTAATTGATAGAGAATCCTTTACACAAACTCTTGACCAGTACCTTGCTAAGCTGGCTACAGGTCGTGTACTTGGTATGTACGATCAGAGATGGAGCTTCGGTAATGCCCATGATGCTCTTGTTGCAGCTGGAAAAGACGAACGTACATGGGTTGCAACAATGCCTACATATGATGGAATAGCTCCATACTATGCAGACAGAGATGTTATGAACATTAACCAGGGTCTTGGAGTATCAGTATCCTGTAAAAATCCTGATCTTGCTGTTTCCTTCCTAAACGAAATAATGAAGGAAGAATGGCAGAAGATTCTTTCATGGGGTATTGAAGGTGAAGATTATCAGGTTAATGCAGAGGGAAGATTTGAAAGAAATGATAAGCAGCGTGAAGAGTCGAAGGATCTTGTATGGAGATCTTCTAACAAGCTGATGGCTTTCCTGGATATTATGCCCAAGCATAATGGTTCCTTCTCAGACGGTAACGCATTTAGCCCTGATGATCAGCCAGAAGAATTCTATGCTACATTAAGACCATATGACAAGGAATTCCTTGCAAAATACAACAAAAAGACTTGGAGAGACTTCAACAATCAGCCTCCCGAGAACCCAGTATACTATCCATGCTGGAGTATACCGCTTCAAGACGGAAGCGAAGCTCAGATGGCTAACAAGCAGTTAACTGATACTTCGTTACAATACTTGCCAAAGGCTATTCTTGCAGATCCATCTGAATTTGAAAAGATATGGTCAGATTATGTTGCAGCTATAGGCAAGATTAATATTAAAGCATACGAAGATGCTATTAATGCTGGTATTCAGGATAGAATCAAAAACTGGGGCAATTAATCAATTTAGTTAATTGTGCTGAATTAAAATACAATCTAAGAAAAGGGGATGTTAGAGTCCCCTTTTTTTAGGTAAGTGGGAGGTTAAAAAAATGAGGGCAAAAACGCTGGCTCTTGAAAAAAATCGCAGGAGTATCTGGAGCACTATAATCTTACAGCGTGAACTGATTATAATGAGTGTTCCTCTTCTGTTATACAAAATACTATTTTCGTACGTGCCGGTAACTGGTTGGACAATGGCATTTCAGAATTTCAAGCCGTCCATAAGAAGTATGTGGGATCAGGAATGGGTTGGCTTTGATAATTTTGTCAAATTATTTACCGGCATAAATGGTGAACGTTTTATAAGAGATATTCGTAACACGCTGGCGCAGAGTTTCCTTACCCTTGTAGTTAGTTACATTGGTTCGATACTTTTAGCATTGTTACTTAATGAAGTAAAAAATGTTGGTTTTAAGCGAGTTATTCAGAATATAACCTATATGCCACACTTTCTGTCATGGATTATAGTTGCTGGCCTTGTTTCAACAGCTCTATCTTTCCCATCAAGTGGAGGCATAATTAATATTATTTTGATGAAGCTTCATATAATAAACGAGCCAGTTCAATTTTTATCCAATCCCGATTACTTCTGGGGAATAGTAGCAGGCTCGCACTTATGGAAGGAACTGGGATGGAATACAATAATTTATCTTGCAGCAATGACTGCAATCGACCCGGCACTTTATGAGGCTGCCGATATCGACGGAGCTAACCGTTATCGTAAAATGTGGCATGTAACTCTTCCATCAATTAAGCCTACAATTGTTATACTGTTGATTATGAGTATAGGCTGGATTCTTGAAGCCGGTTTTGAAATTCAGTATTTCCTTGGAAACGGTCTGGTTATTGAAAAATCTGAGACTATTGATATATTCGTTCTCAAGTACGGTATACAAATGGGGAATTATTCACTTGCAACTGTAGCCGGTATATTTAAAACTGTGGTTAGTATTATATTGATTGCAACTGCTAACTGGATTTCCGGTAAACTTGGCGAAGAGAAGTTGGTATAAGGAGGAGTCTAAATGAAAAAGAGAAAAAAACTATCTGCTGAAAATGTGATTTTCACAACCTGTAATACTACCTTCCTGATTCTGCTTTCTGCCGCAATGTTATATCCGATGTTAAATACGCTGGCTATATCCTTTAATGATGGAATGGATACAGTTCGCGGTGGTATATATTTATGGCCTAGAATATTCTCACTCCAGAGCTATCGTGTTGTTTTCAACATGGATACTATTTATGGAGCGTTTATGATAAGTGTTTTAAAAACTATTATTATAGTCATTACAAACCTGTTTTTTACATCAATGCTGGCATATGCCCTTAGCCGTAGGGAGTATATATTCAGAAAATTTATAACAACAGTTTTTGTTTTGACTATGTACTTTAACGCTGGTTTGATACCAAACTATATGCTTATAAAAAATCTTGGAATGATCAATACGTTTGCAGTTTATTGGGTACCAAATATAATAAGTGCATTCAATCTCATCGTAATACGTACTTATATTAAGTCAATACCTGAGAGTCTTATTGAATCAGCAAAAATTGACGGTGCCCGGGAATTTCGTATTTTCCTGCAAATTGTTATGCCTCTGTGTGTCCCAACTCTTGCTACTATTGCACTTTTCGTAGCTGTTGGTTCATGGAACTCATGGTTTGATACATTCCTTTACTGTTCAGGAAAGCAGAGCTTGTCTACACTGCAGTATGAGCTTCAGAAACTTCTTGCAAGTGCTATGAATGCAGGTAACAATCCGGCGGCGGCATCAATCAGCGCCAGCCAGGCTGCTACTCAGGGAGGAGCTACAAATGTTGCCACATCCCAGTCTATAAGAGCAGCTATCACAATTGTAACTGCTGTACCAATACTGTTAGTTTATCCATTCCTGCAAAGATATTTTGTTCACGGACTTGCACTTGGAGGAGTAAAAGAATAATGATCAGAAAACTACATGCTTCCTATAGGGATTATTTCCCTATAGGTGCTGCAGTGAACACCAAAACAATTCAATCTCATAAAGAAACCATAATTAATCATTTCTCCAGCATAACAGCAGAAAATGAAATGAAGCCCCAGTATTTTCATCCGTCTGAACATGTTTATAACTTTGAACAGGGAGATATTATTGCAGACTTTGCCGCTGAAAATAATATGCTTCTCAGAGGCCATACACTTATCTGGCACAATCAGACACCTGACTGGTTCTTTACAGATCAGGGCAAACCTGTCTCAAGGGAACTGGTGCTGAAGAGAATGAGAGAACATATTAACACCATTATGGGGCATTATATAGGTCGTACATATTGCTGGGATGTTGTAAATGAAGCTGTTTCTGATAAAGCAGCCGATCCCTGTCTGCGTAAAACGCCCTGGCTTGATGCCATAGGCGAAGACTATATTGAACATGCCTTCAAATTTGCCCGTGAGGCAGACCCAAATGCAGTTCTGTTTTATAATGACTATAATGAATGTGACCCTGTTAAATCACAGAAAATATACAGCCTTGTAAAATCCCTTATTGACGGCGGGGTACCGGTGGACGGTATTGGTATGCAGGGACACTGGGATATTTATTTGCCGCAGATTGATAATATAAAAAGAGCTATTGAACTTTATGCTTCATTAGGAGTTAAGCTTCAAATTACTGAGCTTGACGTTTCTCTATTCCGATTTGAAGATGGAACATCATACCAGGAAGCACCAAATGAGCTTTTGGAAAAACAGGCAGAAAAATATGGTAAAATATTTGAACTGCTGAGAGAGTATAAAGATTTATTTACTGGAGTTACATTCTGGGGTGTGTCGGATGATACTACCTGGCTGTCTGATTTTCCTTTCAAAGGACGTAAAAACTGGCCGCTTCTCTTTGATGACCAGCAAAAGCCAAAAATGGCTTTTGAGCGTATAATGAATTTCTAAATAATACTTATTCAAAAAATATTGCAATTCTATTTTTGTAAACTTATTTATTTCAATTGAATTTTTACTTATCTGAATCAAAAAAAAATAGAAAAGAGATTTATTATTAAAAGTTAGAGAAAGGAAAATTAAAATGCCTAAGGCTTATGAAACAGGCAAGTATTCAAATCTCTTTGTGGAGTATGGGTATTCTGAAACCGAAGTACAACAGCGTTTAGAATCCACTTTTAATACTTTATTCTTTGGGAGCGAGGACCAGCGTATATATCATGAAGTTGGAGAGGACATGGGTTACCTTATAGATACAGGAAATCTGGATGTCAGAACTGAAGGTCAGAGTTATGGCATGATGATAGCCGTTCAAATGAATCGTAAAGATATATTTGATCGCATATGGAAATGGACAAAAACATTTATGTATCTTGATAAGGGTAAATTTAAAGGTTATTTTGGCTGGTCTGCTCAACCCAATGGGAAAAGAAATTCTGATGGACCTGCTCCCGATGGTGAAGAATTTTTTGCAATGGCACTTCTTTTTGCCGGGAGACGCTGGGGTGATGGTGAGGGCATATTTAATTACTCCAGTGAAGCAAAAAGTATACTTCATGAAATGGTTCATAAGAAAAAGTATTCCATGTTTGATCCCGAAACAAAATTGATTCGCTTTGTTCCAAATTGCAACTTCACAGATCCTTCATATCATTTGCCGCATTTTTATGAATTATTCGCTTTGTGGGGAAATCCTGAGGACGCCGAATTTTTCAGAGATGCAGCAAGACTCAGCCGTGAATTTCTGAAAAAGGCCTGTCACCCAGAAACAGGGTTATCTGCCGAATATGCTGAATATGACGGTACTCCGCACAACAGAGGAAACCACAATCTGTTTTATAGTGATGCCTATCGTACCGGGGCCAATATTGCATTGGATTATGAGTGGTTTGGAGCGGACCAATGGCAGTGCACACAGGCTGATAATATTCAAAAATTTTTCGGTGAAACAGTAAAGGGTAAAGAAAATTTAGTTTACCATATTGACGGAACTCCAGTAACTAATAAAAATGAGTTGGTTCATGAAGTTGACGGGATACCCGAAGGAGTACTTCATCCTGTAGGACTCCTTGCTACCCTGGCACAGTCTTCACTGGCTGCAAAGGGAAAATACAGAGAGTGTTTTGTAAGAAAGTTATGGGAACAGCCGTTACGTACTGGTAATCGCAGGTATTATGACAACCTTCTGTATTTCTTCGCACTGCTGGCACTAAGCGGTAATTATCGTATTTGGTAATTATTAAACTAATTACAGATAATAAAGAAATTTAAAGGAGGCGAATTTATTTGAGTAGTAAGATTTTCAGGAATTGGAGGAAGGCAGTCTCGGTTCTACTTACACTATGTCTGGTTATAACTCTATTACCAATCAATAGTGTTGTAAATTCGGCAAGTGATACTGTCATTGTTTATCATGAGGACTTTGCCAATGGGCAGGGTGCTGCAGTACAATCCGGAAGTGCAAAACTTACACTAGTGGATGGTATGTCTTTTGAGGGAAATGACGATGGTAAAGCATTATATGTGGATAACAGAGCAAACGACTGGGATGGTGTTGATTTTAATTTTAGCGATGTAGGAATGTTGAATGGAAAAACCTATACCATAACAGTAAAAGGCTTTGTTGACGCTGATGCAGATGTACCTGAGGGGTCACAGGTATGGCTCCAAGGTGTGGACGGCTATACATGGATAACAAGTGTGGACATTACTGCCGGTAAAGCTTTCACAGCAATTGGTACATATACTGTAGATACAAGTAAGGACCGTGCAGTGAGAGTTAAGTCAAATGAAACAGGTGCAGCTGTTCCATTTTATATTGGCAGTGTTTTAATTACCACTGTGGACAGTGGAGAGCAGCCAGAAGACCCACCAAGGGATCCGGCTATACCATTTGAAACTATTACCTTTGAGGATCAGACAGCAGGTGGTTTTGTTGGAAGAGCCGGAACAGAAATACTTACAGTTACAGATGAAGCAAATCATACAGAAGGAGGCTCTTATGCCTTAAAGGTGGAAGGCAGAACCTCAACCTGGCATGGACCATCTTTACGTGTTGAAAAATATGTTGATAAAGGAGTAGAATATAAGGTTACTGCCTGGGTTAAGTTAATAAGCCCAGAAAGCTCACAGATTCAGCTTTCAACACAGGTTGGTAACGGAAGTGGTGCGGCCTATAACTCTCTTTCTGCTAAGAACATAACTACTGCTGACGGTTGGGTTATGTTTGAAGGTACATACCGTTACAATAATGTATCCAGTGAGTATCTCACTATTTATGTAGAAAGTTCCAATAATGCTACTGCATCCTTCTACATAGATGATATAAGTTTTGTACCCACAAGCTCAGGTCCTATAGAAATTCAAAAAGATCTTTTACCAATAAAGGATGTTTATAAAAATGATTTTCTTATCGGAAATGCTATATCTGCTGAAGACCTTGACGGAGTAAGGCTTGAGCTTTTAACAATGCATCATAATGTGGCTACAGCAGGCAATGCAATGAAGCCTGATGCACTTCAGCCTACAAAAGGCAATTTCACTTTTGATGCAGCAGATGCTATGGTTAATAAGGTTTTGGCCGAAGGCATGAAAATGCACGGGCATGTTTTGGTTTGGCATCAACAGTCACCAGAGTGGATGAACACAAAAATCGAAAATGGTGAAAAAGTGGTACTGAGTAGAGATGAGGCTCTTGAAAATATGAGAACTCATATCAAAACTGTAATTGAACACTTTGGTGATAGGGTTATTTCATGGGACGTAGTAAATGAAGCCATGAGTGACAATCCATCAAATCCGGCAGACTGGCAGGGATCACTAAGAAAAAGTGAATGGTATCAGGCAATTGGTCCCGATTATGTGGAGCAGGCATTCCTGGCTGCAAGAGAAGTGCTGGATGAACACCCAGAGTGGAACATAAAGCTATATTACAATGATTATAATGAGGATAATCAGAATAAATCCAAAGCAATTTATAACATGGTTAAGGAAATTAACGACAGGTATGCCGAGACCCATCCGGGCAAGCTTTTGATAGATGGTATCGGAATGCAGGCACACTACTCAGTAAGTACAAACCCGACAAATGTTCAGCTGTCATTGGAAAGATTCATTGAACTTGGTGTAGAAGTTAGTATTACTGAGCTTGATATACAGGCAGGAAGCAATTCCCAGCTGTCGGATAAATTAGAGGAAGCACAGGGCTACTTATATGCTCAGCTGTTTAAAATATTTAAAACCTATTCAGATAAAATAGCCCGTGTTACATTCTGGGGAATGGATGATGGTACAAGCTGGAGAGCAAGCTCATGTCCGCTGCTGTTTGACAAGAATCTCCAGGCAAAGATGGCATATTATGGAGTAATAGATCCAGATAAATATATGTCTGAACATCAGCCTACTACTCCTGCCGATGCAAAACAATCAACAGCAGCATACGGAACTCCAGTAATTGACGGAACCGTTGACTCCATATGGAGCAAAGCACCTGAAATGCCTATTAACCAATATTTAATGGCATGGCAGGGAGCAACCGGCACAGTAAAAGCACTTTGGGATGAAAAGAATCTATATGTTCTGGCCCAGGTAAATGATGCACAGCTGGATAAGACCAGTGCAAATGCGTGGGAGCAGGATTCGGTTGAAATATTTGTAGATGAAAATAACGGTAAAACCTCATTCTATCAGGAAGATGACGGACAGTACAGAGTTAATTTTGATAATGAGACAACATTCAATCCTGAGAGTATAGCAGAAGGATTTGTATCATCAGTAAAAGTTTCTGGTACAAACTATACTGTTGAAATGAAGATACCATTTAAGACCATATCGGGTGAGAATAATATAAAGATCGGCTTCGATGCACAGATAAATGACGCTAAAAGCGGAGCCCGTCAGAGTATAGCAACATGGAATGATACTACAGGCAACGCATATCAGGATACATCCGTATATGGAGTTCTAACCTTAATTGGAAAGGGTAGTTCTGATAACGGTGGAAGCCAGCCCGGAGGCGGCAGTGGTTCAGGCAGCAGCTCCGGAAGCAGTAGCAGCAGCGGAAGCGGCTCAAATACAAGTTCTTCAGGTAATACTGTAAAGATTGATAAATCAGAGATTACAGTGGCATTACCTGCTGCTTCAAATGCTGACAAAACAGCTGCTGTAGCTGTCAGTGAAAAAGTAGTAGAGGACATAATCAATAATCTGGGAAATCTAAATGGTCCGGAGGACAAACCGCTAATTACACTTTCGTTGAGTGTAAACACTGATACAAAAGCGGTTGAGATAGAACTGCCTGCCGGAACACTGAATAAGATGCTGGCTGCTGATGAAAATACATCACTAAAAATTAGTTCAGCTGTTTGTGATGTTACTTTTGACAATAAGGCAATTGAGGTAATCTCAAATTCTGGAACTGGAGAAATTGAAATAAAAGCATCCAGGGTAGATTCTTCTGAGATTGCAAAACTACCTGCATCAGTAGCTGAAAAGATTGGAGATCGTCCAGTGTACGATTTCAGTGTAACTGTAGGTGGAAAAACAGTTTATGATTTTGGTGAAGGTACTGCAACTGTTAGTATTCCATATACCCTTGGAGAAAACGAGGATCCGAATGCTATTGTTGTTTATTACATTGACAGTAACAATAATTTGATTCCTGTAAGGGGTACTTATGCAAATGGTAAGGTAACTTTCATAACATCACACTTCTCAAAGTATGCAGTAAGTTATAACAAAGTAAACTTTGAGGACGTGAAGGAAACTGACAAATATTACTCAGCTGTTACTTATCTTGGAGCAAGGGATATAATTACTGGAGCAAACTTTGAACCTGCTAAAAAGGTAACCCGTGGGGAAGCTATAGTAATGCTTATGAAGGCATTTAATATTCAGCCTACAGAAAATCCAAAGAATAATTTCTCGGATGCTGAAGGTGAATATGCCGGATATTATGCCAAAGCCAGAGAAATTGGTATGGTCAGCGGAGTTGGCAATAACAGGTTAGACACTGACTCAGCTATAACTCGTGAAGCTTTGTACACAATGATGTACAATTTGAAAAATTATCTGGGTGAATTACCGGATAAAAAGGTTAAGGAATACAGAGGGTTTGAAGATAGTAATAACACTTCTTCCTGGTCTGTAGAGGCCATTAAAAAGCTTGTTGAAGCCGGTTTGATGAATGATGGTTCATACAGACAGCTAAAGCCTAAGGCTGCCTGCAGCAAGGAAGACTTTGCAAACATATTGTATTCTTTCCTTACTAAAAATTCAATAAACTAGTAAAAATAGCTGTAAGATAGATGGTGCAACTTTGCTGTTGTAAAGGGTAAAATAGAATTGTAAGAAAAGGGCCCTCTGAAAATGCAGAAAAAAGAGCATTTTATGATATCCTCTTTATAATGGAATGGAGGATAACAAAAATGCGACAAGATGTATACAAC